>Ga0164241_10000196_pt1 | contig 145229 bp, 115 predicted proteins | sample OricomyardsoilBY_FD_108780 | JGI IMG/M metagenome (GOLD analysis project Ga0164241, IMG submission 108780) | Backyard soil microbial communities from Emeryville, California, USA - Original compost - Back yard soil (BY) | ecosystem: Environmental > Terrestrial > Soil > Unclassified | place... | reverse complement strand
GCTGGCAACGGGACGCCGCCGGCAGGGCAATTTCGAGCTGAGCCCGAGCTCAATCGCGGCTATGTGATGGATTGTATTTTGCTAAACTGTCCACCGACTCCCCCTTTCTTGTTTCGCTAAAACTTTGTTTTTAGTGTGGCACTTCGATGCCGGGTTGTTAGAGAGGGGGAGTCCATCTCATTGCCCTAGGGGCGCTGATTGCCTGCAACGTGGAAAGTGGCACCAGGCTGAATATAAAAACCACCTAAACATCCATATAGAAATTGGGCATCACTATGGAAAAAATGTTTTTTGACAAAGTTGCAGCAGACAAAACTCAGTTAGGATTTGACTATCAAGATCTAGTTTGTCTTGAATACCTGATCGACCTGAGACCAGGCGAAAAAGTTGGCCTAGAATTTTTAGATGATATACACCACGAAAGAATTGATAATGGGAAAACCCTCATCCAAGTTAAGCACTCCGTTAACAACGGCAGCGCTCTTACAAATCGAGACATTGATCTATGGAAAACACTTTACAACTGGAGCAACACCATAGCAGAACTAGACTCAACCGATATTAAATTTATTTTCTTTACTAACAAAATCATCACTGAAAAAGGCGGCTTTCTACACCTCATAAATTCAGAAAATTTTGACATTCACGCCATCGCCGACAGCATCGACAAAATCAAAAGCGATCTAGACAAAAAAGAAGCATCCAAAACCCCAGGAAAAAAGGAAAATCCCATAAAGAAGTATGTTGATTTCATCCACGGGGAGAGCAATCCAAAAAAAGAAGCCTTATTCGGAAAAATAAGTTTTGTTTTCACAACTGAGAACATCTTCGAAAGATTAACCAGAAGAATTGAATACTTCTCGATTAGCAAAAGTCAGTCGACCGACGCACTAAATCAACTGATTGGCGTATTCAATAGAAAAAAATACGAGAGTATAAAATCAGGAAATAAAGTCATAATAAACTACGACACCTTTAGGAATTCATTTCAGTTTGATAGGATCATAAAAATTTCTCAGGATAGAAAAATTGATTTTAGCCGATACTATCAATTCAAAAATGTGAGCACAATAAATCCTAAAGATGGGATTTTTGCCAGGCAACTATCTGACATTGGAATATCCCAAGAGGATATAACAGAACATGCAATTGAATATGCGGCGACCAGCATGTTTATTCAGAAATTGATGCTCGAAGGCGAGTTTAGTGATGTTGAAAATTACTCGATTAACGAAGAGATTTTTCATGGTTGGAAAGCACTGCACTGCAGCCTGTATGATCAGGGGGAAACAAGAAATAATGAGCAGCATAATAGTATTGCTAGAAACTGCTTTCGCCGCACTGGAAACATGTCTGTCACGATTGCAAACTCATCATTATCACGCGCAATGGTTGTAGGAAAAAGTATCGAGCTGTCCGACATATCTCGCATCGGATGGAGAAAAGACTGGAAAGAACTATATGGAAGCAAATAATGATTGCCATATTCAATAATGAAGCAATAGGGTTGATGGCGATACAATCCGTGTTATCAAAAAACAATCGCCTTAATATCGCCAACGCATTTCTCTTGCTACCACTATTATTTGACAAAAAAATAAGAGGGTATCTCAAGAGAAAAACCACAACCATATTATCCATGCAAGAAATCACCACAACTAAGAATGAGTATTTTGTAGGCTTCAATGAGAAATTTATAGATGCATTAGTAGTTACAACAAATGCTATCGCCATGGGAACAGAACTTAATATACTAGGCCTGGATGGTAATTATTTAATTTTAGTGGAACCTTCAAAAATAGATTATCAATCATTAGGCAAGAAAATGGAGGAAATTATCGGCGCCGCTGAAAATGTTTCGCTCCTTTTGGCTGAGCCCCCGGAGTCTTTATATGCCTTACTTAGGATAGAATTATGACCGTACAAATTGGGAATATTTTAATTTGGCAAAAAAATGAATCTGTTAGAAATTTAGAGCTAACACGAAATTCCGTAAATGTCATTACAGGCGATTCAGGAAAAGGAAAGTCATCTATTCTTCATATTATCGATTACTGTTTACTTTCATCCAAAGCCGATGGAATATCAAAGGCCAATATAGATGATAAATCTAGTTGGTACGGAGTGCGGCTGCATACTTCCAAAGGGCTTGTGACCATTGCACGCCCCGCTTATCATACAGGAGAAATTGATACTCTATTTTTTTCCGATATTGGTGATATCCCCCTGCTTCCGACAAAAAATATGAAAGTCACAAGCTTAAAAATGGTGTTAGACAAAGAATTTGGTTTAGATAGCGACCTAAAAGTGCCTTATGGGGGCAAAACAATAAAGGCGGGCTCAAAAATATCTTTTAGGTACTTCCTAAATTATTGCTATCAAGATCAAAACTCCATAGTCGCTCCAAATTATTTATATAACAAACCTGGGGATACAAAAGTAACCGAGCGGATAGAACGCACATTCAAAATGGCTCTGGGCATCCTTGATACCAAAGGTGCGATCATTAATGAAAGGCTTGAAAAATTACGCTCAGATCGTTTAAGCCTGGAGCGTCGCTCTGAAATAATAGGAAAAAAGCAGCTGGAGTTTCACGAGGACGTCATTTCACTTGAGGAGGAAGCAGTGAAGCTGGGCCTTCTAGAAAAAGCTAGCGACGACATTTTTACCTCCTTAAATAATTTAGAGAAAATAGTAATTTTTCCCATTGAACGATTTAGCAATATTGGAGAGCAGATAAAATCTCTTGAAATGCGAGAAATGGAATTAAATAGAAAACTAAATAAATTCAATAAGTTTAATGATGGGTACAGGGACTATCAGTCAGCATTAAAGGAAAGTGAAGACGCTGTACGGCCCGTAACCTACCTTATGAATAAATATGCGGAAATTATCCCGGGGAGCAAAACAAGTGAGATCCTGCAAGCACTAGATGCGCAACTGCTCTTAGCAAAAGAAAGCTGGAAGCATAAAAATAATCCCCTCCTGTATGTCGACGTTTCTGAACATATAAAAAACATAAAGAATGAACTGAAAAAAATTCAACTAAAACTAGCAGAATTAAACGCATTGTCAGAGCGGATTTCTTCACCTAAAGAAATATATCGTTACCAAGGAAAGCTGGAAGCAAAAGTAGAGCTATATTCTGAGAAATCGGCACCTTCAGATTACAGCGGTAAGCTTTCTAAAATTGATTCAGACATCGCACAATTGGAAAACAATGCTCAAGACATTGAGTCCAGACGTGAATATGTTATGGGCAAGCTAAACGATAAAATCAATGAACATTTGAGTAGACTTAAATTAAAAGGGTATGAGACAAGCCAAGCCGTCTTCTTGGAGCGTGAAAGAGTTATAAATCTTATCCTTGACGAAGGTCGGAAGGTTGAAAAAATGATTGATATTGGTAGTGCGTCCAACTACTTGTACATTCACCTATCTTATTTCATGGCGTTACACGAAGTTGCGCGAGACAATCAAGTGCCTTGGCTGCCTCATTTTCTGGTTTTTGATCAAGTAAGCACACCTTACTCAGGCGAGAGCCCTGACGATGTATATAGCCTTGATTTGGCACTAAAGGAGTTAAACCTTTTTGTAGAAACCATGAAGAAAAAAGGAGGACTGCAGATAATTCTCATGGAGCACATACCAGAATCTCACTGGATAAACTTAGGTTTGAATAATTTTAAACTAGTTGATCGGGAACTCGTTGATGGGTATGGACTTATAAATGAATAGGTAAACGCCGCACGACGATTAAAACTATTTTTACAGACATATTAAAAAATAATACGAACTATACAACCACAGCCGGCAGTATGGGCAATTTATTGCCCAGCAGCAGGAACAAAAGCGAAGCAATCTTCATGTTTGAACATGGTGGGCAACAAGTTGCCCACCCTACAAAAACCCAATAATTGCCACAGGGTTGCAATAGGCTAAACACACCCCATAAACCACAGCCCACCAACGCTTTCCATCACCTTGTGACATCGGAAATGAACCATGCCCAGTTTAAACTCCTCCCCAGGCCCAGCCGCTATAGTCAGCATCAAGAACCTCAATAAAGTCTACGACAGCGGCTTTCAAGCCCTTAATAATATCAACCTGGATATCCAACGCGGGGAGATTTTTGCCCTGTTAGGCCCCAATGGAGCGGGTAAAACCACATTAATTAGCGTCATTTGCGGCATAGTCAATGCCAGTTCCGGCAGCGTAACGGCAGATGGCCATGACATTGTTAAAGATTTTCGCGCGGCGCGCGCTGCCATTGGCCTTGTACCGCAGGAATTACACACGGATGCGTTTGAATCCGTGTGGGCTACAGTGACGTTCAGCCGGGGTTTATTTGGCAAAGCGCATAACCCTGCCTACCTGGAAAAAATTCTGCGCGATCTTTCCCTGTGGGATAAAAAAGACGCGAAAATTATGACGCTCTCCGGCGGCATGAAGCGCCGGGTTTTAATTGCCAAAGCGCTCTCCCATGAACCGAGCATTTTATTTTTAGATGAACCCAGTGCCGGGGTGGATGTTGAATTGCGCCATGATATGTGGCGCATGGTGCGCACGCTGCGCGAGCAAGGCACCACTATTATTCTCACCACCCACTATATTGAAGAAGCCGAAGATATGGCGGACCGCATTGGAGTAATTAGGAAGGGTGAATTAATTGTGGTGGAGAATAAAGACGTATTAATGCGCACGCTAGGCAAAAAACAATTGTCATTAAATTTACGCCAGCCGATTACTGCTATTCCTGAGCGCTTAAAAGATTGGCCGCTGGAGCTTGCCGAGGGCGGCACTCTGCTGGTGTACCGCTTCGATTCACAAACCGAAGAAACCGGCATCGCCCTTTTACTGCGCACACTGGGCGAGGAGGGTATTGATTTTAAAGATCTGCGCTCCAGCGAAAGCTCACTGGAGGATATTTTTGTCAACCTGGTCCACGCCCCTGAGGAGACACAGCTATGAACCTGTATGGTATTCGCGCAATTTACCGTTTTGAAATGGCCCGCACTTTTCGCACTATTGCCCAGAGTATTGCCGCCCCAGTGCTGTCCACTTCACTGTATTTCATTGTATTTGGCACCGCCATCGGCTCACGCATGGGCACCATCGACACCATAAGTTACGGGGCATTTATTATTCCGGGCCTGGTAATGTTGTCGTTACTGAGCGAAAGTATTTCCAACGCGTCTTTTGGCATCTATATGCCTAAATGGGCGGGCACCATTTACGAATTATTATCGGCGCCTGTGTCCTGGATCGAAGTATTAATAGGCTATGTTGGCGCCGCTGCCAGCAAATCTATTATGCTGGGTTTATTAATCTTAATTACGGCGCGTATTTTTGTACCCTACGAAATACTCCACCCGGTTTGGGCACTGGCATTTTTAGTCCTCACCGCCGTCACCTTTAGTCTGTTTGGCTTCATTATTGGCTTGTGGGCGGATAATTTTCAGAAGCTGCAGGTAATTCCCTTATTAATTGTTACGCCCTTGACCTTTTTAGGCGGCGCGTTTTACTCCATCAGCATGTTGCCGCCACTATGGCAAAAAATTAGCCTATTTAACCCAGTTGTTTACTTGATCAGCGGCTTCCGCTGGAGTTTTTACGGTGTGGCCGATGTACATATTGGCGTGAGCATTGGCATGACGCTAGGGTTTTTGGCTATTTGCCTAGGCGTTGTTTGGTGGGTATTCAAGACAGGATATAAACTGAGGAAATAAATAAGATAAAATTGGTGGCAAAATATTATTGGGCAAACGCATACCGTTTAGAATTTTCCGCCTTCGCAATACAAGCCTAACATTGGGCTAACGCGTAACCCGGACGAAACTTGGAGCTCCGTAAGGCGCACTTCAGTGCGCCTGAGTTTTAGTTTTGGCGCACTAGTGGCCAACAAAAATAATGAGGCTTCAAGAATGTTGCTAAAAGGCCCCTATCTGATAAGTGCGATTTTTGTTGGATTCATTTTGTTTTTGTTATATTTATTAATCACCGGAATAAAAAATGGCGAAATCTATTCAATGGGTCAGTGGGCCGACAGGGCTAGCCAGCCCTCACAGTATTGGCAAACAATTGTAGGTTATATCTTGGTCGGTGCCGTATCTATTTTTGCAATATGGAAGATTTCTCATATTTGAACCAATGCACCAAATTTTTTCGAAAAAATTAACAACCCGGACTATTTAATCAAAACGGATAAACCAATATAAAAAACTGTCTATTATTTATCTACTATTGTTCTGCTCCTCCCCCTCTTTTGCCATCGCAACAAAGCCAATCATCGCTGTTTGCCCCGCTTGGAAACACAGCGAACAGAGTATTAAATCGCTGCCCTGGACGCGGCTTTCTCATCTGGCCATTGCTGGCATCTACCCCAAGGAGGATGACGGCCTACAGACTGAAAATGCCCATATTGCTTGCAATGCCTTGTAGCAATAAAGCACTGGAGCACGCTTTAAACAGAGGATTTAACGCGAAAAAATTATCGTCGGACCATCTGCCTACGGTATTGAATTTGTAGGGGGTAAAAGTGCCCAGGTTCGCCAGGTAGATTTTACAGAAACCGTGAATACGCTCGATGGCGACAGCAACAAAATTGCACAGTCAAAAACAGGCATTTTTTTAAAATGGCTCTTCTGTGGCAGCCGAATGCAAATTGGTTGATAAGCATAAAATGGCAGGCATTTTTATATTTACCGTTTTTGTTGACCAAAACTCAGACTATTACAGTTTATTGGCAGCCTGCACCAAAGCCATCAAGCCTAACACTGAATAATTTATTTCTGCGCTTTTATTAACTGAGCGAAGTGACATGGATCTCCTTATTTTAGCGGGGCTCGCGGCGGCTTAGGCCTTCGAGTTAATAACCCGCTCATCTATTATTCTGTTCCGATTAGCCAGTACACAGCCCAACAATGCGCGCCATGTCACTCTTTCGCCAAAAAAATCGCAGTAAATTCCCCACCCCACCCCACCCCAAAATACCCACCACTTCACACTGCACACTTATTAACAATTTCATCACACTGATGCTGCTAGGATGGGAGGGCTCAGATGTGCCGAGCGTTTTTGTTCAACCTTCTCGGAAGCTAACTTATGCGTATGCCTAAATTATTTGCCGCTACAGCCGCCGCGCTGTTGCTGGCGCCCCTGAGCCAAGCGGATGTCGCTCAGGTTGTGGACATGAAAGTCGTCAGTGGTGAGTATTCCATTACTCCCGCCCGCTGCCCACCGGAGTCCTGTGTGGTAACCAAGGGCACCTTTAGCGGTTCGCTTACCGCCACCGTAGTGGCCGATAAAGCGTTTTTCTCGAATATTAAAATCTCCCCCAATAAGGATGGTTTTGTCTTGCCGGAAGATCCTTATACCGCCAAACAAAGCGGCGCTACGGCGGATGGCAAGTTTAAGTTTGATGGTAAAACCCTCGACTTTAGCGGCTTTATTGATTCGCGCGCGTTTGACGGCCCTTTAGTGAACTATCACTTTATCGGTGAAGGCGCTGGAGTGGTGGTGAACGAGCCGTTTAATCCGCAGGGTTATTACCTGGCGCGCCAGGATTACCGCAAGTGTGCATCGCCCATGTGCGGCGGTATGTTTGTTAAGAGTGTGAACCAGGCCTCTACTGTGTGCGCCGATGGTAAGCGCGCTAAAGAGTGTTATGTGGCCACGGAGAATTACGACAAACTGGGCTTTGACCCCTTTGCCGCCGCCAATGGCAGTTTTAATACTCAGCTGTTGCTGCGCGGTAAGCTTGAAAAGAGTAAAGATCCGATTGTGGGTAAATTGGGGGTATTTACCGCATTGGCCGCTTACCGTCCCGCCAATGATGCCGAGCCTACTGGCACCTTTTTTGGTTTAGAAGATGCGGGTATTCGCTGCATTACATCGCCCTGTTTTTCGCTGAACGAATACACCTTAAATAGCCGCGAAAAACGCACTATCTCTGATCTTGATTTCAGCAAGGTAAAAGCCAGTGAAGAAGATCTCGCCAATGCATTTTTGGTATTGGGTGAGGGTGATGTGGTGCCAGCTGCAGGCGTGAATAAGCGTGTGCGCCAGTTAAACGGCACGGGCGTTAAAATGCTGGCCAACCAGTTTTATCTGCCAGTAAAAGCTCCGCTGGCCGAATGCCCCGAGGGTTATACCGAAAGCGCAAAAGGTTGTGTGACTAAAAACGGCTGTGTGTTGCCTTTATGGGAGCAGACTTCTGTGGGCGGCGCACCGATGAAAGACCCTATCACGGGTGAAGTTCGCGGGGTTTATAACATTGCGTGTGTTGATAAGTGCCCAGAGATTGCGCAAATCACTGCGCCAGGTTATTGCACCATTAATCTGCCTTAATTAAGTATCGCAGTGCAGGGATGCACTGAATAAAAAACCCCATGTGCCGCTACTGGACACATGGGGTTTTTTTATGTTGATTGATTGCCACGATTTAGTAGTTATTTTTATGCCCTCACGCGCACAAGCGTTTAGCCCCTCCTGCGTATTTAAGGATTTTTCGCCAAATGTAACGCCGCCAGAACTAGCAGGGTAGTATTTCAACAAGCTGTTAGGCGGTTAAGGTGCCTGGCTGCTGCGCAATAATTCCTGGGCCTTGGCTTTCATTTTGGCGGCATGTTCTGCGCGTTTTTTTGCTATTTGGGGCGACTCAGGCGGGGCGTGTAGTGCCGGTAATAATTGCCACACAGCGCTCTCGGCTTGCTTCACTAAATTCTGTGCATCCGCTTCGAGATATTCGGCAGCACTGCGATAAAAGCTCAGTTTTATCCATTTATCCTGCTGTAAAAATAAAAAGATTATTTCATGCTGAATTTTCTCAGGCGCCCATAAATACCACTGTACACGTATACCCGCTTGCCCGGCGATGGTGACAGGCGTGCGCAGGACGGCGCGTTTGTCCTGCCACTGACCTTGGCTGATGAGGTAGTCGCGGTCAGCCAAAATCGTGGCGATTTCGCCGTCGATGAGCGGCGCCATCTGCTGCCAATAGAGGCTGCCCACCGGGTACATATTGACATCAAAATGGCTGCTGGGTTTGGCTTTATCCTGATACCTAAGGCCCAGGCCGTTCATGGGGTCGGCGTAAACTTCTTGTTTGACCAGTTGATAGGTTTGCGTCTGTTCCGGGTAGTGCTGCGGGCTGCTGTATTCGCTGGTGACTTTTTTCTCACAGGCGGTGAGGAGCAACAGCGCCACTAACCAAAGGCGCATAGGGCGAGTGGGCATTAACGAATTCCTAACAGGTCAAGCCAAGGCAGGCTTTTATCGGCCACGGCGATAAATTCTGGGTTGTACAGGCTCTGTGCATCGTAGCGGAGCGCTTCACCTTGCAGGTTTAAAAACTCGCCGCCAGCGCCTTGTAATATGGCCTGGGCGGCCGCTGTATCCCATATGCAGGTGCGGCCCCGGCGAGGGTAAAAATCGGCTTTGCCCGCCGCTAGGGCACAGGCTTTTAAGGCGCTGCCCATGGGTTGCTGCAACACACCGCTCGGCCAGTGGCGCGAGAGCTGTTGTATCCAGCTGGCCTCACGGCTTGCACCCTGGCGGCTGACCAGCGCCACCAGCGGCTCGTCAAAATGCGCGCGGCGGGCCTGTAATTTATGAATGGCGGCGCGCGAGTTGCGCCCCATAGAGCTGCCCGACTCGGCACCGCCCCAATAGGCGATGCCGGTGCGGGGCTGGTAAATAAAGCCGAATCGGGGTGCCAAATCCTGCATCAGAGCAACACAGACGGCAAAGTCGTCATTACCGGCGATAAATTCTTTGGTGCCATCCAGCGGATCCACCAGCCAAAACAGGCCCTGCTGGGGCACCCCAACACGGCCAATGGCCGGGCACTCTTCGGATACCACCGGCAGGTCCAACAGTTTAGGCAGCCCGGCCGCTAAGAGCTGATGGGCGGCAACATCGGCGGCCGTGACGGGCGAGTCATCGGCTTTAAACTGAGTATTGTGCTCGGCCACAGCCAGTATGGCATCGCCAACTTCCCGGCATAAAAGCTGAAGGCCGTTGGGTAACGCCTTAAAAATAAATTCACTGCTTGGCGTTACCAACTGATCAGCCTCGCCCCTGCAAATAAGCGCGCACTAAAAACAAGGCGGCTATGGAGCGCGCTTCGTTAAAATCTGGCCACTGGCAGACAGATTCCAGCTCGCTTAAAGAAATAATCTGCGTATTCAAAGGCTCGGGCTCGTCCCCTTGGGCACTCTGCGGGTAGAGCTTGCGAGCCAATACCAATTGCGTGCTGTGCTGCATGTAATTGGGGGATTGAGCCATGTTTTTCAGCAGAATTAATTCGCCTGCGGCATACCCAATTTCTTCTTGTAATTCCCGGTTGGCAGCAGTGGCGTAGTCCTCGCCTGGGTCCAGCTTGCCCTTGGGCAGGGACCACTGATAATCGTCGGTGCCTGCGGCATATTCCTGGGCCAGGATCACTCGGTCATCATCGAGCATGGGGGCAATAATCACGGCTTGGTGGTTGGAGAGCAGCCGCTCGTAGTCGCGCTCGACGCCATTGGCAAAGCGCATATGCAGCGACTCCACATGAAAAATCTTCGAGGAGGCCGAGCGGCTGCGCTTTAACACTTGCGGTTTTGTAGGCATACTTACCCCCTGTTGAATTTTTCGTCGCGCGGCATTATACCCACAATGATTCCCTGGCAGGCTATTGATACCTTACTTCTGGATATGGACGGCACCCTGCTGGATTTACACTACGACAATTATTTTTGGCTTGAGCATTTACCGCGCGCCTATGCCGATAAAAATAGCTTGGATTTAACTGAGGCCAAAGCAGCCATTGAAGCTAAAATCAAAAAAATCGAAGGTACGCTGCAGTGGTATTGTTTGGATTATTGGTCTGAACTTTTACAGCTGGATATAGCCCAGCTAAAAACTCAAATCCGCACTAAAATTGCCCTACACGCCACCACGGTGGATTTTTTAACTGCCACCAAAGAACTGGGCAAAACGCTTATTTTAGCGACTAACGCACACCGAGCGAGCCTAGACATCAAAATGCACACAGCGGGTATTGAGCATTATTTTGATGCCTTAGTCTCCTCCCACGACTACCAAGCCCCCAAGGAATCGCCCATTTTTTGGCAGGCCTTAAGCACGCAATTTAATTTAAATCCGGCGCGCTGTTTATTTATAGACGATACACCACGCATTTTGCACGCCGCGCAACAATTTGGTATAGGCCATTTACTGCATATTAACCAGCCGGACTCCCAGCAAAGTGCAAAACCCTGCGCGGATTTTTTAAGCCTGCCTAATTTTGCCAGTTTGTTGCCGGAATTAAAGGCCGCACGTCATGGCTGAGCGCCCCGCCCTCACCGCCGTGCGCATTGATAAATGGCTGTGGGCGGCGCGTTTTTTTAAAACCCGCGCCCTAGCTAAAGACGCCATTGAAAGCGGCAAAGTGCAGGTCAATGGCCAAAGGGTAAAACCCAGCAAAGATATCAGCCTGCACATGCAACTCTCGGTGCGGCAGGGCTTCGACGAAAAAACCGTTATTGTGACAGGCTTAAGCGAACAGCGCGGCAATGCTACCCTGGCTGCCACACTCTACAGCGAAACCCCCGAAAGCGTGGAAAAACGCCTGCTCATGCAAGAGCAACGCAAATTACAGCAGGCGGCTCAACCGCACACGGAAGGCCGTCCCACTAAAAAACAGCGCCGCCAAATTCACCAATTTATTTTGCACCAGAGCGACTAACCTGCGCGGGTGCACCCAAGTTAAACCGAGTTTTTTATGAATTCACAGGATACTGTACAGCGTTTTTATTTTGACGATACCGACGTGCGCGGTGAAATTATCAGCCTGGATAAAACCCTGCAGGATGCCATGGCACACCACCACAGCGACCCTATTTGCCGCGCATTATTAGGCGAGTTTTTTGCCGCTGCCGGTTTAATTGCCGGTATTTTAAAATTTGAAGGCATATTAACCCTGCAAGTGCGCGGCGATGGGCCGATAAATTTAATTATGGCCGAAGCCACCCACGAGCGCTGCCTGCGCGGCATTATCCGCAGCCAAGAGGATTTAGCTCCAGGTAATTTCGAAGGCAAAAACCTGCAGGAATTAGTTGGTGATGCGGTGTTAACCATTACCCTAGATCCCAGCGAAGGCCAGCGCTATCAAGGTATAATTGCGCTGGAGGGCAATAATTTGGCCGATGCGTTAAGCGTTTATTTTGCCCAGTCCGAACAGTTGCCCACCCGCTTGTGGTTGGCGGCAGACGGTGAACGCGCGGCCGGCTTATTAATTCAGGCGCTGCCACCCACGGGTGAGCGCAAACACAATAACGAACTGCGCGAAGAAGAATTTAACAGCGCAGAACAATTGGCTAACACCATTAGCCGCGAGGAATTATTGCAGCTGAGCCACGCGGATATTTTATACCGCTTATTTAACAGCTATGCCCTGCGCTTAATGCCAGCCACCACTACCCAATTTCGCTGCAGCTGCTCCAAAGCGCGCAGCGCCAACGCTTTAATATCCCTAGGCATGCAGGATGCCTATGATTTATTGGCCGAACACAGCGCAATTAATATCGACTGCCAGTTTTGCGGCCAGCACTACAGTTTTGTGCAACACGATTTAGACGAATTATTTCAGGTGACCAGCCGCCCCCATTAATCCGAGGAGAAAGTGTTATGCCTAGCGTCGTTATTACCGGTGCCAACCGTGGCATCGGCCTTGCCTTAGCGCAGTATTACAGCGCGCAGAATTGGCACGTCGTCGCCCTGTGCCGCACCAGCAGCGCAGAATTAGCCGCCACCGGCGCCCAGGTAATTACGGGCCTGGAGGTTAAAAACACCCATAGTTTTACCCAGTTGGCGCAGGAGTTAAAACACTCAAGTGTGGATGTTTTAATTAATAACGCGGGCATTTTGCGCCCAGAGCATTTAGGTGCCCTAGATAGCGCGAGTATGACCGAGCAGTTTATTGTTAACGCCCTGGCGCCGATTAAAATTGCCGAAGCCTTTTTACCCCTATTAAACCCCGGCGCCAAAGTAGCATTTATCACCAGCCGCATGGGTTCTATTGCCGATAACACCTCCGGCGGTTATTACGGCTACCGAATGAGCAAAGCTGCCTTAAATGCGGGCGCCAAATCCTTTTGTGAAGACGTGAAAAGCCGCAACATAGCAGTTGGCATTTTGCATCCAGGTTATGTGCAAACAGCCATGGTGAATTTTGGCGGCGATATTTCTGCTGAGGTGTGCGCGGGGCGTTTAGCGCAGCGAATAAACGAATTAAATATGAGTAATACGGGTAGTTTTTGGCATAGCAATGGGGAATTGTTGCCTTGGTAACAGGCACCAAAGGAACCGCTGCGTAATCAGTAACAGTGCCGCACTTATTGTGTTTTCGTATCCATCAGCACTCTATTAGCGCAAGGAATGGCACCTTAACAAGGAGGGCACACATGCAATTGCATCCGGCGATTCAGCGACGAAAATCGATTCGCTTAAAGAAATACGACTATGCTCTGAATGGGACGTATTTCATTACCATTTGCGCACAGAATAAGGCCTGTTTGTTTGGCGAAATAATAAATAGCACCATGCATCTGAACCCTGCCGGGCAGATGATATGCGCCGAATGGCAGACACTGCCCAAGCAATTTCCCCACATCGAATTAGATGTTTGTGTGCTGATGCCCAATCACATCCACGCCATTATCCATGCAGGAGCAGCTCCTATGGCGGCCACAGCCCAATTGCGCCGGTCTATTGGCGATGTGGTCGGCGCGTTTAAATCACGCTCGACACTGGAATATATACGCAGTGTTAAAAGCCACAATTGGCACGCCTTTGATAAGCGCCTGTGGCAACGCAATTACTATGAGCACATTATTCGCGATGAGGCATCACTGGCCAGCATACGGGAATATATAGTCAATAATCCGCTGCAATGGCAATTCGATAGAGAAAACCCCAGTTTTCAAAGTTATTAAACAACAAGGCAGACTCAAGGCCTGCCACTAGGTACAGCGAATAGCTGTCTATATTGGTGGTTTACACATCATATCTAGGGCGCTTCCCCGTAGGGGCAACCCTTGTGGTTGCCCACACAGGCTTATCTATTGGCGAAACGGCTAGACGCTGCACTGGCTCTTCGACAGGAACGCGCTGCCAATCATTCAAGGCATTAAATAGTTGTAACTGATCAGCACCTTTCTTCAGTCTAGGTGTGATCTCAGCTCAGACGGGGAACAATTGGCAGGATACTTGAGTATCGATGCAGCCTTTAAATCTTTCCGCAGCAAAGCAATTACTCATATTGGCTAAACGCTTGTTAGGTGGTGAAGGTAAAAAAGAAGTGCTGAATAGTTGCGAACAGTTAAATAAAAGGGCAGGCACAAGGCCTGCCCCTACGTGAATAAAATTTCCGGGAGACGTATTAATTTTTTAACAACCACACCACTTCCAAAGCCTCACAACTACCCTTTAAGCCACCCTCCACCGGCACCGCTGCCAGCCGAGTTAAACCATAATATTGCTGATAATGGGCTTTAACCTCTGCCTCTGGCACGGCAAAAGGTGGTCCTGGCATTTGAGATTGATCGTATTCAAAACAGATTAATAGCTGCGGCGCGCGCGGGGCTAGGTCAATTAAATGGCTGGTGTAGAGTTTGCGCAGGGATGCCGGTAGCGCCACTAAAGCTGCACGATCGTAAATAGCATCTACTTTGCCGATCATTAAATGGGTCAATACAAATATATCGCCGACAAAAATATCAATTTTGGCGGCGCGGTATAACACACAGTTGCCAAAATCCGCCCGGCTTGGTTGCAGGCCTAACTCAGCAAATAATTGTTGTACCGCCACTTCGCTTAATTCCGCCCCCACTACGGCATAACCCTGCTGCAACAGCCAGGCTATATCGCGGGTTTTACCGCACAGGGGTAAAAATAATCGGCCATTGGCGGGCAGCTTAAGGGCATTAAAATGCGCGGCCAGCAGCGGGTTGCCATCGGCTTGATGAAAACCTATATCCATGCTGCGCCATTTGGTGTGCCAAAAATCAGCGTCCATAAAGTGCCCCCAATTAAATATGTATCACAAGAACATTTATTTATTCACCCAGCAGGTTTTAGCCAGGCACAGGGGTGCGGCATAAATGCCGCATCGCCGGGTTAAGCGTGCTCGGCAAATTTACCCAATAAAGCCTGCGCTACTACTGGCGGGACGAATTTTTCTACCGCGCCATTTAAGGAGGCAATTTCTTTTACCAAAGAGGATGAAATAAACGATAAATGCTCGGAAGGCGTTAAAAATAAACTCTCCAAATTATCGTCCAGGGCGCGGTTCATATTGGCCAACTGGAATTCGTATTCAAAATCCGATACCGCACGAATGCCACGCACCACACCACAGGCCTGTTTTTCTGCGACTAAACTGGCCAATAAGCCGTCAAATCCACACACGCGCACCTGGGCAAACTCTTTTAATACCTCGCGGCACAAATCTACTCGCTGCTCCAAACTAAACAGCGGTTTTTTGCGCGGGCTGGCGGCGACGGCCACGACTACCTCGTCAAACAAACGGCAGGCGCGCTCGACTATGTCAACGTGGCCGTTGGTAATAGGGTCGAAGGTGCCGGGGTAAACAACTATTTTGGTGTTGGGGCTGGCAGGCATGCCAAGGTCTCCTAATGGGCGGGGGTATGTGTGTGCCTGGGCGAGGCGAGGTTGCGGTAGAGCCTATAAGCCACCTGCCCGGCTTTTTTATCTTTTATAAGCTGCCAGCTGGCTGGCAGATGGAGGGCTTGGTTCACTGGCGCCTCCACATAAATCAGCGCCTCAGGCGCGAGCCACTGGCCCTGCTGTAGCGCCTCAGCCAGCTGCTGCCAAAGGTTGGCGCCAAACGGCGGGTCGAGGAAGATTAAGGTAAATGGCTCGCCACAGCCAGCGCGCAAAAAACTTAGGGCATCCTGCCGCTGCACCTGTACTTGGTCGGCGTTCAGTAGCGCGCAGTTAGTTTGCAACTGCTGCACCACGGCCGGATGGGTGTCGAGCAGGACCGCAAGGCTTGCGCCCCGCGAGATAGCCTCGAACCCCAAAGCGCCGGAACCTGCGCATAGGTCCAAGCAGCGCGCGCCGTGAATCTCCGGCGCCAGCCAGTTAAAGAGGGTTTCGCGGATGCGGTCGGCGGTGGGGCGCAGGCCGTCGACACAGGGGAAGTTAAGTTTGCGGCCCCGCCAGTGGCCGCCGATGATGCGCAGGCTGGAATGCACGGGCTTACTGGCTGCTGAGCGGGCGGAAGTTTTAGGCGGTTTGGGCAATGGCGTCTCGCGATGAGTCATGAATGGGGCGGGGAATGCTGAGCCTGTAGAGGTGGGAATTTAACAGGCCAACTCTTAATTGGCGCGCACAGATGATAGGATGGCGGGATTTTAGTTTATTCAGTTAGCGACGCGCCAACATGTTCTCCAAGTTTACTTCTCTGTTCAAAAGCAAAAAGCCGGATGCCGCCCCAGTCGAGGCGCCCCAGCCCGAACAGGCAGCCCCTGCAAACATCCAAGTGCCCACAGCATTTGAGCCCCACGCGCCTATCGACGCACCGGCAGCGCCCAGTCCAAGCTCTGAACCTGCAACGGCTCCTTGTCCAATAACAGAAAGCCCCCGTCCGGTAGAAGACCTGGCGGCAGAAGACCTGGTGGCAGAGGAAGACTCGGCGACAGAAGCGCCCGCAACGCTTGATAGAGAACCCGCCACCTTCGTTCAGGCACCACAAGCGGCCCCCACCCCAGTCGCCGCACCAGCAGAACCCACCTCAGCCCCACCCACCCCCACTAGCCCCCCTTCACTGGCAGAAGCACCCGCCCAAGAATCCAAACCGGAAAAACTCGGCTTCTTCGCCCGCATTAAACAGGGGCTGACGCGCACCACCAGCCAGTTTGCCGAAGGCCTGGGCAATTTATTTCTCGGTAAAAAAGCCATCGATGATGAGCTATTGGAAGATTTAGAAACCCAACTGCTGGTGGCCGATGTAGGTATTGAGGCCACCAGTGTAATCATTGAAGACCTCACGGCTAGGGTTGCCCGCAAGCAGCTCAGCGATAGCGACGCCCTCTTCGCCGCCCTGCAGGAGAACCTGCGCAATTTATTGCTGCCGGTAGAACAACCCTTGGTGCTACCTGCCGATCAAAAACCCTTTGTGATTTTAGTGATCGGCGTGAACGGCGCCGGTAAAACCACCACCATCGGCAAACTGGCTCACCGCTTTTTAAGCGAGGGCAAGAGTGTGATGCTGGCCGCTGGCGATACCTTTAGGGCCGCAGCCGTGGAACAGCTCCAGGTGTGGGGCGAGCGCAATAAGGTGCCGGTGATCGCCCAGCACACAGGCGCTGATAGCGCCTCAGTTATTTTTGATGCCCTCAATGCCGCTCGCGCCCGCCAAGTGGATGTGTTAATTGCCGATACCGCCGGGCGCTTGCACAACAAAAGTCATTTAATGGAAGAGCTGAGCAAGGTTAAGCGAGTGCTGGCCAAAATCGACCCCGCCAGCCCCCACGAAACCCTCCTGGTCCTAGACGCAGGCACCGGCCAAAACGCCGTCAACCAGTGCGACCAGTTCCACCAGAGCCTGGGCGTGACCGGCCTTGCGCTCACCAAGCTGGACGGCACCGCCAAGGGCGGTATTATTTTTGCCCTCAGCCAGAAACACAAAATCCCCGTGCGTTTTATCGGTGTGGGCGAGACCCTCGACGACCTGCAGCCCTTTGCCGCGCGGCCCTTTGTGGATGCCCTGTTTGGTAAACACAGCAGCCAATGATTGAGTTTCGCCAGGTCAGCAAACGCTACGGCGACGGCCACGACGCCCTGCTGGGGGTGAACTTCAGTATCGCGCCGAAGGAAATGGTGTTTTTAACCGGCCATTCCGGGGCGGGCAAAAGTACCCTGATGAAACTCATCCTGCTGATGGAGCGCGCCACCTCCGGCCAGGTGTTGGTGGCCGAACAGAACCTCGCCAAGCTGCGCAGCGGGCAGATTCCTTATCTGCGCAGGCAAATTGGCGTGGTGTTTCAAAACCACCAACTGCTGTTTGATCGCAGCGTCTTTCACAATGTGGCCCTGCCCCTGCAAGTCTGCGGCATGGACCCCAAAGATAGCGCTCGCCGGGTGCGCGCCGCCCTCGATAAAGTGGGCCTTCTAGAGCGGGAAAAGGCCAATCCCATCGCCCTCTCCGGCGGCGAGCAACAGCGCGTGGCCATAGCCCGCGCCCTGGTGCACAAGCCCAAAATCCTCCTCGCCGACGAACCCACCGGCAACCTGGACCCAGAACTCTCCGCCGAGATCATGCGGCTGTTTGAACAGTTCAGCCAGGTGGGCGTCACCATGCTGATCGCCAGCCACGACATAGCCCTCATCCGCCGCTTAGGCCACCGAGTACTGGGCCTTGAGCAGGGCCATTTGGTGTACGACGGAGCCCTCTGATGTCGGCCTTTAGCCTGAAAAAAACCGCCAACCTAGAGGCCTGGAAGGCGCACCACCGCAGCTCCTGCCTGGAAAGCCTGGCGCGGATTCTGCGCTCTCCCCTGCAATCTCTGCTCACCGCCCTCGCCCTCGCCATTGCCCTGATGCTGCCCGCCGCCCTTTTAGTGGCCCTCAACAACATTGCACAACTGGGTGAACGCTGGGATGCCAGCCCGCGCCTGTCGGTCTATTTAAAGCCGCAAATGGATATGACCGCCGTGAACGCCCTGCAAGCGCGCATCCAGCAGCGCGCCGGTATTAAAAACCTGGCCTACATAAGCCCCGATGAGGCCCTGGCGAAGCTCAATAACCTGGGCGATCTGGCAGAAATTATTCAAGGGCTCGACCGCAACCCCCTGCCCCCTACCCTAATTGTGACCCCTCTGCTGGAGGGAGAACACCTGAGCGGCCTTGAAGCCTTGGCCGCCGAACTGCGCCGCGAACCCATAGTGGACCAGGTGGAGCTGGACCTGCAGTGGGTAAAACGCCTGGAGCAGTGGCTGCGCCTGGGCCGCCAATTTGCCCTCGGCCTGGGCGCCCTCTTTAGTCTCGGCGCGTTAATTGTGGTGGGCAATACCGTGCGCCTGAGCATCGAAAACCGCCGCGACGAAATTCTCGTCACCCAGCTAGTAGGCGGCACTCAGGGTTATATTCGGCGGCCTTTTTTATACACCGGCGCCTGGTACGGGTTATTGGGCGGGCTGCTGGCAAGCATTAGCCTCGCTATAGGCTTTGCCCTGTTGCGCCTCACCACCCAAGACCTCGCCGCCACCTATCAAACGGATTTTATTCTGCAGGGCCTAGGGTTTTTCGGCAGCTTGGGTTTAATTGTCATCAGCAGCTTGATTGGTTTAGTGGGTGCTTGGCTCGCCGTGGGGCGGCATTTACGCGCCCTGGCACCTCAGTAGCAGCATGCGCAGTGCGGCCCGGTGCAGCGCAACGCGGGCTAGTCACGAAACACTAAACAATATTTAACCCACCTGCGCTAAGGGTTTGGCAAATAACCACTGCGAGGTTCCGATCACCCGCTGCCTAAAGCCACCCTCACAATAGGCCAAATAAAATTCCCACATACGGATAAACACATCGTCAAAACCCAGGGCTTTAACCGCTGGGTGTTGGTGGCTAAACGCCTCCGCCCAGGCATTTAATGTGCGGGCATAATCCTGCGTGATATCGTCAAAATGCACTAATTCCATATCCGTATGGTGGGAGAGATTATCCATAATCACCTGCTGGGACGGCAGACAACCGCCGGGGAAAATATACTGGCGGATAAAATCCATTTTATATTTACCGCGCTCGTAACGTTCGTGAGGAATAGTAATAGACTGCAAAAACATTTTGCCGTGAGGTTTTAACAGGCTCGAACACTTGGCAAAATAATGGGCAAAATACTGGTGGCCCACCGCTTCAATCATTTCAATAGAAACCAATTTATCGTATTGGCCTTGAATATCGCGATAATCACACAGGTGTACATCCACTCGCCCGCTTAAACCCGCCGCCTCAACCTGCTGGCGAGCATGTTGGTACTGCTCCTGCGAGAGGGTCACAGTCGTCACACGGCAGCCGGTGGTCTGCGCGCAATAAATCGCTAAACCGCCCCAGCCGGTACCAATTTCTAATAAATGATCGTCCGCCGTCAGCGCTAACTGATCACACACGCGCTGTAATTTATGTACCGAGGCTTCATGCAGGCTTGCGCTCGGCGAGGGATAAACCGCTGCGGAGTACATCAGGGTTGGATCTAAAAACAACTGGAAAAAATCATTGCTTAAATCATAGTGCGCGGAAATATTTCGCTGCGAGCCCGCTTTAGAATTTTTTTGCCAATAATAGCGCCAGGCCCCCAGCCAAGAGGCCAAGCGCTGCCAGCGTTTATTCATATTGGCCAAAGTATTGAGGTTCATCACCATCACCTCAATTACCCGCGTTAAATTCGGGCTAGTCCAAACACTTTGCATATAGGCCTCGCCGGAGCCCACGGTGCCGCCAAATAAAATAAAACGGTAAAAAGAAGGGTGCAGAATATCCACTTCCGCCAGGCAACTAGACTGCGCCGCAGGCTCACCAAATTCATGCACGGTTTGCCCTTCGCGGAGAATTAAGGTGCCGCGTGTTAAAGAGGCAAATAAACGCAATACACCTTTGCGTGCGAAATTATCCACCCACTGCCGCGATACCGGCTGCTGCCAGCGCTCGGTGAGGCTGTTGATTTTTTTGTTTGCCGTTTGCTGACCGACGCCTGCAAATGCCATGGGGGTGATATCCGGCATCATATTCATTGTTTTCTCCACATTAAAACGTCGACGTTAAAATCGTTCAGGCTAAAAATTTCTGGCGATGGCATAGTTTGCTAAGCGATCTGGCTGACAGCCAAATACAAAAAGTCGCACAGTAGTTAACTTATTGTTAATCATTAAGCAGTGGCACGCCCTACAAAAGGCACGCGTTTAAGCCACAAACGCAGCGCCTGCCAATAGATCGCCGCAATCACTTTAATGCTCATCACCGGCAAGCTCAGTATCATTTTACGCAGGTTGCTCGCGGTTAGATCTAATGCCTCAAGGGTTAATGTTGCATCCATAATTTTGCGCTCACCGCTGTTCTGATCCTGCCAATTTTCAATGTGTACCAGCAAATGCTCGCCCGGCTGAGTGGACACCCAGCGGTAGCGCATGTGTAAAGGATTAAAGGGCGATACTTGAAATATTTTTTGGAAGGATAAATCCTGTTTATTATCCGCCGCACAGCTTAAAACATAGGCATGGCGTTCATCCCACGGCGTGTTATTCACCTCAGCTACAATAAATTCCACCTGGGTTTGTTGTTCATTCCAACAATAATAGGTGGTGAGTGGATTCATGCTAATACCTAGAGTGCGGTAATTAGCCAAAAACATAATAGGCCCAGCGGGCATTACGCCAGTAGAATTAAATACGGTTTGCCGCACAGCACTGTCTAAATCCATTTTAGGGTCGCCGTGAAAATCCTCTCGGCAAAAACGCAACCAGTGCCACGCACGCGGCCCCAACCAAACTCCCAACTGCAGCTGCGCGGCCTCTTTACAATTGCCGTAGAGCATAAATACCCGGTAGGTAAAGGCGTGGGATTTAGGCGCAAAACGTCGGTGGCGCAGTGCACCGGTATAAATTTTCGCTGTAGTGGCGTCAAGACTCATAGCCTAATGATTAGCCCTGTGCGTAGTGAGAATTGGCACCATCACGCCTAAATGATTGACCACTCGCAGTGCGCTCACTAAACCATCTTCATGGAAACCATTAAACCAATAAGCGCCTGCAAACCAAGTGTTATTCACGCCATTAATTTCCGCCCAGCGATCCTGTGCAGCAGTGGCAGCGGCGGAAAATACCGGATGGGAAAATGTCACCTCATGAAAAACCAATGCCGGATCAATTAAACCTGGGTCGTTGAGTGTGACGCAAAAAGTAATCGGTGCCTGAATATTTTGTAAAATATTCATATTGTACGTAAGCAGCGGTGCCTGCTCAGCTGCCGAGTCATTGTTATCGCGCAATAAATAATTCCAACTGGACCACGCCAAGCGGCGTTGCGGTAAAAGGACGGTATCCCTGTGCAGGGTAACGCGGTTGGGCCGGTAGGCAATTGCACCTAAAATATTCTCTTCGGCCGCGCTTGCATCACTTAACAATGCCAGGGCTTCATCGCTGTGGCAGGCAAATACTACTTGATCAAAGGTTTCCACCTGGCCGTTGTAATAAATATTTACTCCTGCAGCGGTGCGCTCGACTTTTTCCACTCGCGCATGATTAACACAGCGCGCCACATTAGCCAGCAGCGGTTTAATGTAACTGGCCGAACCGCCCACGAGCGTGCGCCACTGCGGGCGGTTTTTCACAATCAATAAGCCGTGGTTGTGAAAAAACCGCACGAAAAAATAAGCGCTAAAATCTAACACTTCAGCGGTGGTAGACGACCAAATAGCCGAGCCCATGGGCGCCAGATAATGATGGATAAATTCCGCGCCCAAGCCTAAACGCTGCAAATACGCGCGCAGGGATTCCTGCTGCGATAAGGTGCCAGCTAAAAAATCCGCCGTCGCCTGTTTATTAAAACGCACTATATCCAGCAACATGCGCCAATGGGCCGGTTTTAATAGGTTGCGCCGCTGGGCAAATAAAGTATTTAAATTCGCCCCGGCATATTCATAGGCACCTTGGTTTTGCGTCACACTAAAACCCATCACCGTGGGCTGGCTGCTGACATTTAGCTCGTTTAACAGGCGGATAAAATTGGGGTAGGTCCAATCGTTATACACAATAAAACCCATATCCACTGCGTACTCTACGCCATCCCATGGCACCGTTTGGGTAGCAGTGTGGCCGCCAAAACGAGGCGCCGATTCAAATAGACTCACCTCATGGGCGCGGCTTAGATAATGGGCACAGGCCATACCGGCAATACCGCTGCCCACTACAGCAATGCGTTGATGCGAAGGCGCCGCAGGTACACTTACCATGTTTTAGTTCTCGTTAAAAATTTTGCACATAGGCTGCGCCAAAGTGGGCTAAAAACTGCCATGAATACCAACAATGCATACAGGCGATAGGGGAAAATAATGGTGCGTTTACGCTTTAGAAAACCGCGCACTATTACACTGGCTGCTGTGGGCACATCCATTAAAAACGGCATGACAAAATCATTTTTGGCGGTCAGGCGGGTAGCGACAAAACCGGGTCGCACCCAGGTAATATCCAAGGGTAGATGCACAGTATCGCAGCGCAGTGCGGCCACAAAATAATCCAGTGCTGCTTTTGAGGCGCCATACAACTCATTGCGGGGAAAGGCAACGACAGTCGCCAAGCTGCTCAGCACACATAATTGCGCGCGGGCAGTCGCTTTTTTAAGTAAAGGCTTAGCCATCTGCAAGGCGGCAATCAAGCCTAAAAAATTTACCTGTAAAACTTTTGTGTACTGGGCGTAGTTAAATTCCAAATTATTTTCGTACTCACAAATGCCCGCACAAAAAATAATACCGTCTAAAAAATCGGTAATAGCCATCAGCTCCTGCCGCACCCGCTCAAACTCATCAGGCGCAGCCAGATCAAACGGCAGGCATTTAATGCGTGCGGGGAAGCGAAAACTCAATTGATTCAGGGCAGCCACATCGCGCGCGCTGACAATTACAAAATGCCCCGCCTGAGCCAATTGCAAGGCCACCTCAGCACCTATGCCTGCGCTCGCGCCGATTACCCAAAGGGTTTTACCTTCCATGGCGGCTAGCCCGCAGCATGCAGTGCCGCAATTTTTGAATACCTAAACCCAACACAGGAATATGCTGGTACACCATGGCACCGAGATCGTAAAAATCCTCGTGATAACTAATAAACTGGCCGAATTTTATCTGCGTTGCGCCCACTAAACTCAGCGCCTTACCCCTGGCGATTTTGCGATGGGCATACTGCATCTGCCATTTAAAAAAGGCCGCCTCATGGCTCACAATCGAATCGATAAACTCAAACCGGCAATAATGTAAATTCAGCGCGCTGGCGGCAAAATAACGCTCTAATTCCGCCCAACCCTCAACGCGGTGCAAAGGGTCCACGAAAACCACTGCCGGGTCGTAAACCTTTTGCAGCTGGGCAATGGTGTCGGTGCCGAAGGTTGCATAGCAACGCTTAAACTCCTCCACCAGAGGGTTGCCAGCCGCCAGAGGAGTTACTAGATGCGATTGATGAGAAGACATAAGGGGTTCAGCCACAAAGTGTGTAGGGGTTAGTACGCCAGGGTTCACAGGCTGGATGAGTCGGCACCGCAGCAAATAATCTTCAACAATGATCCAATCCGCGCAGCTCGGCGTAAACTCTGCCAACTCAACCACTTTGGTGTCCCATGGCTCCTGAAACCTCCACCCAGGCTGTCTCGCCGCTGATCCGCAGCGACCACCTCAGCCAGCTGCTAATTAAGGTGGGCAACCAAGACCGCAGCGCCTTCGCGGAATTATTTCGCCACTACGGCCCGCTAATTAAAGGCTTTGCCATCCAACACGCCAACAGCCGCTTCCCCATCGAGGCCGCCGATGAATTGGTGCAGGAGGTTATGCTGAAAGTCTGGCTGAAGGCAAAAAGCTTTGAACCGAGTAAAGCCTCCGCCAACACCTGGGTATTTACAGTGATGCGCAATTGCCGCATCGATTTATTGCGCCGCAGTCAGCGCCGCTATTTTGAAAGCAGCGATATAGATGTAGACGATATTTGGGACGACAGCGACGATCACTCGCCGTTTACCTTTTTACACCAAGGCCGTCAGCAACAACAGGTTGCCCAAGGTTTTGAACAATTACCCCTCGAACAAAAACAAGCACTCACCTTTGTATATATGCACGGCAAATCACACGCAGAAATCGCCGAAGAAACCGGCCTCCCCCTTGGCACCGTTAAATCCCGCGTGCGCATGGGTTTAAAAAAATTAGGCAGCTTATTTAAAGCGGGAGAAGGACTATGATTTCCCACCACCCCGACCACAATTTATTAGTGGAATATGCCAATGGCAGTTGCGATTGGGCCTTGGGCATTTTAATTAAAGCCCACCTAGAGCACTGCCGCCACTGCCGCAGCAATATTCAACAATTAGAACAAGTGGGCGCAGCATTGTTAACGGCTGGCCCGCAAGTGAGTGTTGAAGACGCCTGCTTGGAAAAGTTGTGGCAACGCATAGACACAGCCCCACAGGATACAGCCCCGCATGCTGCTGCACAGCCAATCGCTGTTATGCGCAGCACAGAAGGCCTGCCGCCCCTAGTGCAACGCTTAAAACCCAATGGTCGCTGGCAAAAAATATCCAAACACCTAAAACAATTGCGTTTAAAAACCGGTCAAAATAAATATGAAGTGGCCCTGCAATCGATTAAAAGCGGCGGCCAGGTGAGCCACCACGACCACCGAGGCATGGAATACACGGTGGTATTACAAGGCAGCTTTTCCGATGCAGAAGGCATTTATTGCACGGGCGATTTTGTGCAACGCCAACCTGGCCAAGCACACAAACCCACCGCCAGCCAGAATGAAGATTGTTTGTGTTTAACCGCTGTGGAACAACCCGTGCGCCTCACCCACTGGCTTGGCCGCGCACTCAATCCTTTCTTGCGCATACACCCAGCGTAATTTTCTGACCATGCTTCCCACGGCGCTTTTATCAGGCCGTGGGTTTTTTATTGTGTACTTATGCAGATCAGATGCGATTCGTTTGCTTCAAAAATATGTTACGCGTCAGTCAGCGCTAATAAATTCAACCGATCCAACTGCGCTTGTTGCGCGGCCAGCCAAACTTTTACCCGCTGGCGCTCAACCAAACTCAGCGCATTAGGCACCTGAGCGGCCGACCAAAAACTCTGGTTATTAAAATCTATTTTTTGCGCCAGCGGCCCATGCAAACGCTCAAGGCTAATAACATAACCATTATGGCCTTGAACTTTTATATGGATTGCTGATGTGTCAAAGCCGGTAAAATCTTCACCGCGCCCCAGATTTTTCACCACCACAAAATGCACCGGTTGTGCGCCATAGGCGGCAATTAATTTATCCAACAAACGCAGCGCATCCGCGCCGTCATCCATCACATGCCACAAAAATACCTCATAACCCAAGCTTGCAAATAAATTAAACGCGTCGCTCTGCTGTATCCACTCACCCAAACGCGCCGCTGTTTGCGCCGCCAAATCAACAATAATAATTCCATCGGGCTGGGCCTCGGCGGTGATTAACAACTCATCCAAACTCGCAAAATCATCTACCTTAAGCGTGCGGGTAAACTCGCCATAAAAACGCGAGAAAGTCCCGTGCGACACATCCAGATCAAAACCTACAAACCCCTGCCCTCGATCAATAAAATACTGCGCCAATAAACGCGCGGTGAAGGATTTACCCACCCCACCTTTTTCACCGCCGATAAAATGAATCTGCCCCATAACACCGCCCACTTTTTATTACGCCCAACGGGCAAGAGCGGGCATTCTACGGGCATAAGCGTGCAGGCGCATGATTTTATTAACAGGCGCGCCGAGTTTTTCTCCAGCAGGCCATCACATAGGCAAAATGCGCACATCTAGGGCGCCCACAAGCGTTTGTGGTGCACACAAAGAAGGCAATTGCGTTACAGAGAACTCACGCAGAATCTAAAGGATTTTTTTGGGGCAGAAATCGCGTGCCGTCGGGGTTTGGCAACACACGCAAAAATTATTTCAATTTAAATAGGCGCATTTGAGCTGTACGCCTAAAAGGCTAAGCCCCCACCGCCAAACGCCGTTTAAACAACACCGCCACCCCAAGCCCATATACAAACCCCGCTGCAAGGCCGGTTAAATGCGCTCCGTTGGCCATAGGGCCTATGATGGCGTCGAGCAAGCCAAAAATACCAGCGGCAATCATAACGAGGCTAAAGCCAATAAATACCTTGGGTAGGCGCAGGTTTGATTGGGGCACCAACCATTGAATGGCCAAAATACAGCCGAAATAACCAAATAAAGCACCGGATATACCGCCAAACCCCACCTGCGGCACAAAGGTGAATTGGCCGAAATTGGAGACTATGGCGGTAAATAAAAATAAACCTAAATACACATACCAAGGCAATTGCCGCTCTAAGCGGCCGCCAAAATCCACCAGTGCTAAGCCGTTAAAAATAATGTGTACTGCGCTCCAGTGTAAAAATGCCGGGGTGATAATGCGCCAAAATTCCCCAGTGGCCACCCAATAATGCCAGGCCGCAGGCCACACCGAGCCATCCAAGGGAATGGGAAAAAACAGCAGCGGTTGGCGCCAAGCCGGAGGGGCTAAGCAGAATAAATAACCAACCATACTTAAGAATAGTAAGGTGTAGGTAATGGGAATGGTGCGGAAATTGGCAATCGCTAATTTGGGTTTGGCACTAACCGGCGCTGCCGTCAACCGCCGTTGTGGCTCTTGTTTAAATAAAGTAATTAATTGCTGCGCATACTGGGCAACCTCAATATTGGGCACCCAAAGAATTTGCCGGTCTAATTCATCGGTAAAACGATGGGGCAATTGGGCGGCCTGTAAATTGTGGGCCAGCACAGTCAAATCTTGCTCGGCCGAGAATTCGTGTAATTTAATCCAGCTCAATGATTCGCCTCTAACCTCAATACCTGTAATTTTGCCAGCCCTATAAGACTACGGCGGGTGCTAAGCCGCGCTTAGCACCCGCCGTTTTAGAGCGCTTGTTGCATCTATTAACCCGGCGCTTAGGCCGCAACTATTAACCCGGCACTTGAACCCACCGGATTAATATAAATTAAAGGTTATTTTTTCACGCCTTCAGCCTGGCGAATGCCCTCTACGGTTAAGAATAATTCAACCTCACCCGAAGCTGGGCCGAGTTTCTTTTCCATTTCGATGCCGAAATCGGCAGGTTTAATTGTGGTTTTACCTTCAAAACCCGCGCGGTAACCGCCCCAGGGGTCCTTGCCTGCGCCAATGGCTTCAACGGCAATGACCACGGGTTTGGTAACGCCGTGCAGGGTTAAATCGCCGCTTAAATCCGCTGTTTTAGGCCCGGTGGATTTATAACTGGTGCTAACAAACTTAGCGCTGGGGAATGCGTCGGTATCGAGGAAATCTTTTGAGCGCAGGTGTTTATCGCGCTCGGCGTGGTTGCTATCGAGACTGGTTACCTTAATATCGACCGCAATTTTGCTGGCTTCGGGTTTAGCGTCATCATAAGTAAATGAACCACTAAAATCATTAAAACGGCCATACAGCCAGCTATAACCTAAGTGCTTAACACGAAACTGAATAAACGCGTGGGCACCTTTTGTGTCAATAACGTATTCGGCTGCCTGGGCAGGCAACACACTTGCACCGGCCAGTACTGCGCCAAAAACAGCTGATAACCATAGGGGTTTGATGTGTTTCATGGTGTTTCCTCGTTGGGGTGATTGATAATTGTTAGAATTTTTATGACCGATTTAATTCGCTTGAGCTTAGCTGCATTTAACCTATCGGCAAGCACCGCCTAATAATAAGCGCTTAGCTTCTGCCCAGCATACGCTGCAAAGTGCCATCGCGCTTAATAAAATGATGGTAAAGCGCAGCACCTGCGTGCAGAGCGGCCAGCGCAATAAACAGACAGGCCAGTACAAGATGCACTGTACCCGCCGTATCCTCAAGGTTTTCAATGCCCGTTATCAGCGCCGGAATAACAAACCAATTAAATACTTCCAAACCTTGGCCTTTGGCGGTGGTAATTAAATAACCCGACGCCAGCATAAGAAAAAACCACACATAAAGCAGAAGGTGAACCACGCGCGCCAGTATTAATTGCACACGAGGGCCAGGCTCAGCCGCTGGGGTAATATTAATAAAGCGCCAGACTAAGCGCACACTCGTTGCCATGACCAACAGCACGCCTATGCTGCGGTGTAGATCTGGCCCCTGTTTATACCAGGGGTGGTAATAATCCAAACTACACATCCACAGGCCCAAGCCGAATAACCCAAAAACCGTGAGGGCCGAAAGCCAGTGCAAGGCTATAGCAAACCAGCCATACGTTTTATCGGTATTTGTTAACGGCATGGTCTGCTCCTAACTAAATTTTGTGTACTGCGGCGTTTAAAAACGAGCGCTTATTGGAGGGCGCAATTAACAATACACCCCGTTTAGCTAGCCCGCGCGATTATCAGCCGGGAGGCTCTTAGTCACCACTTCAAATAAATCGTTCGATAATGGATGCCCGGCAATCCAACGCAATTGCGCCAGCATTAATGCCTGGCGGGCAGGGTTTTGCCGCTGCCATTTGGTGAGCGGTGCAATTAAGCGGGCGGCAATTTGTGGGTTTAATTGATCCAAGCTCACCACTTGGCGAGCTAAAAATTCATAACCCGCGCCGGAGGCGGCGTGAAATTGCGTTAGGTTTTGACTAAATACCCCCACCAGCGCACGTATTTTATTGGGGTTTTTGCCATCGTAGGCCGGGTGCGTCAATAGTGTTTGCACGCGTTTAAGTGCACCGCTGGCGGCCGCCGCTTGAGTGGACAGCCATAAATTCACCACCAGTGGTTCGTGCTGCCAGCGGGTAAAAAATTCCTCCAGCATAGTGCTCGCCTGAGCTTGCAATGCGCCAAATGGGCTGTTCACGGCAATTTTTAATGCGGCGAGGCTATCGGTCATATTCGCCGCGCTATTAAATTGCGCGGCTACTATGTGCGCAGGAGAAATCGGCGCATGAGTGCTGTTGTCCACAGCCGCAATATAAGACAGCGCGAGGTTTTTTAAACTGCGGCGCGCAACCGCTTCAGCTCGGGCGGAAAATGGCCCTGTGTCCAGCAAACGGGTGTACACCTGGTGCCATAGCGGTAATAAATGCTCGGCAAGAGCGCTGCGCAAAAATTCCCGCGCGCGGTGGTTGCCGTCTATATCCATAGGATTTTGTTGTTCGGCTAAATAGGCTTCGCTGGGCAAATCCAGCATAAGCGCAACCATGGCTGGGTCTAATGTTTCATTAATTAATAAAGCCCGGCAGGCCTCTAAAAAGTCTGCATCCACTGCGGCCGTATTACCTGCTGTTAATGCGGTATTAATTTCGCCAATTAAACGCACGGCATACTGTTGCATTGCGTCCCAGCGATTAAAACCGTCTTCATCCTGCAGCACTATGGTTAATAAATCCGCTTTGCTATAGGGGTAATGCCATTTCACCGGTGCGGAAAAACCGCGCAATAAGGACGGCACAGGTACGTTTGGCACCTGCTCAAATATAAACGTGTGCTCGGGTTGGGTTAGTTCAATAACACCGTTAGTAGCACTGCTGGTGTTAAGTTCTGCGCAGTGTAATGGGTAGGCGCCCGTTGGGCCTAATAACCCCATTTGAATGGGAATTACCAAGGGCTGTTTTTGTGCGGCGCTGGCTTCGGGTGTGCTGGGGCAGGATTGGCGCACGGTTAAATAAAAACGCTGTTCCTGCTGGCTGTAACGGCCGCTAAATTCCACCTCTGGGGTGCCGGCTTGATTATACCAATGCATAAATTGGCTGAAATCTCGGCCAGAGACTTCAGCCATACAGGCAATAAATTCTTCAATAGTGGCCGCCTGTCCATCGTGGCGACTGAAATACATATCTGTGCCACGGCGAAATAATTCCTTGCCCAATAAACTGTGCACCATGCGCACAACCTCAGCGCCTTTTTCATACACGGTGAGGGTATAAAAATTAGAAATTTCCATATAGGAGCTGGGGCGCACCGGATGCGCCATGGGGCCGGCATCTTCGGCAAATTGCGCCGTGCGCAACAGGTTGACCGATTCCACCCGCTTTACCGTGCGGCTTAACATATCGGCGGAGAATTCTTCATCGCGAAAAACGGTAAAGCCTTCTTTTAAACTTAACTGAAACCAATCGCGGCAGGTGACGCGGTTGCCTGACCAGTTATGAAAATACTCGTGGGCTACCACGCCTTCTACACGGGCAAAACCGGCATCGGTGGTGGTGGCGGGATGGGCGAGCACGCAGGAGGTGTTAAAAATATTCAGGCCCTTATTTTCCATGGCGCCCATATTAAAATCATCCACCGCCACAATCATAAAAATATCCAGATCGTATTCGCGGCCGTACACTTGTTCATCCCACTGCATGGCATTTTTAAGGCTCGCCATGGCGTGGTCGCATTTATCCAGGTCTTTTGCTTCTACAAATATTTTTAATGCCACTGCGCGGCCAGAACAGGTGACAAAACTATCCTGCACACAGGCCAAATCACCAGCCACTAAAGCAAATAAATAGGCGGGTTTTTTAAAGGGGTCTTGCCAGGTGGCAAAATGCCGCCCCTGTTCTAATTCCCCCTGTGCAATTAAATTACCGTTAGAAAGCAAAAGGGGATAAAGAGTTTTATCCGCTTCGATGCGCGTGGTGAAACTGCTCATGGCATCGGGGCGATCTAAATAATAGGTGATTTTGCGAAAACCTTCGGCTTCACACTGGGTGCAATACATCGAGCGCGAGCGGTATAAACCCTCTAGGGCGGTATTTTTATGGGGCTCGATATGCACAGAGGTTTTTAAGGTAAATTCAGCAGGCACTGTGTGAATCGTTAAAAATTCATCATCCAGGCTATAGTGCTCAGCGCTTAGAGGTACGCCGTTTAATTCAATACTCACTAATTTTAGCTGCTGGCCGTGTAATTTTAACGGTGCCGAGTGCTCGCCATTGCGCTTAAAATTTAATTCGGCGGTTACTGCCGTGTAGTCATCAAAGAGGGCAAACTGTAATTGGGTGGTGAGGATGGAATATTCAGGGGCTTGGTAATCTTTTAAATAAGTGGTTACGCCAACGCTACTCATAACAGTCCTCAGGCAATTATTGCCATTTAAGCGGTGTTTCGTGGGTGTGAATATGGCTGTCGTCGGCGCAGGGCTCTTCTTTGGGGGGAATATAGCCTACGCGCTCCTCCACCGGCACATGCTGAGTTTCCCAGGCGATTATAGCCTGCAGGCAAGTGGCGGTTTGCTCAGGCGTTAAACGCTCGCCATTGGGCCATTTACGCAGTTCAACGGCGGTTTTAAACGCTTGGTAGATGTCGGCGGTCATGGCTCTGGCGATTTCATTAATATCCATAGAGACGCTACCTGATTAAAAGTATAGAGATACTAGCTGTACGGAAGTAATGAATACATATCATTTCAGACCGTCAAAAAGAGGGATCTTTTTGACGAGCCTACAGGGATGTATTCACGGCGTGTCTGAAATGATGTGTATTCATTGCTGGTGCCTAGGTAGTAAGTGGCCTGCAATTTTGCGCAAAAGACATAAATAAAAAAGGCCTTTAACCACACACGCGTCAAAGGCCTTAATTTGCTAGGTTTTAGGTAAAGTAACCCCCGTCTGCCCCTGATATTTCCCGCGCCGATCCCCATAAGAGGTCTCACAAATTTCATCGCTTTCAAAAAACAACATCTGCGCGATACCCTCATTGGCGTAAATTTTGGCAGGCAAGGGCGTGGTGTTGGAAAATTCCAAGGTTACATGCCCTTCCCACTCGGGCTCTAAAGGCGTCACGTTTACTATAATGCCACAGCGGGCGTAGGTGGATTTGCCCAAACACACAGTTAATACACTGCGCGGAATGCGGAAATATTCCACCGTGCGCGCCAGCGCAAACGAATTGGGCGGGATAATACACACGTCGCTTTGAATATCCACAAAACTACTTTCATCGAAGTGTTTTGGGTCTACCGTTACCGAATGTACATTGGTAAAAATTTTAAATTCATTGGCGCAGCGCACGTCGTAGCCGTAGCTTGATGTGCCGTAGGAAATTAATTTTTGCCCGGCGTCGTTAAAACGCACTTGGTTGGCTTCAAAGGGTTCGATCATGCCATGCTCTTGGGCCATGCGGCGAATCCAGCGGTCGGATTTAATTGCCATGTTAAAAAACCTTTAATCGTTGGTAATAACTATATTAGGAGTACTTGCGCCCTGTTGGGCCTGCGCCCACAAACGCGCCGCTAATTGCCGGGCGATACTGCGGTAGATACGGCTAACCGCGCTGGTGGGGTCCGCCACCAACGGCGGCCTGCCCGCATCGGTTTGGGCGCGTATGGCCATCTGTAAGGGCAATTGCCCCAGCAGGGGCGCTGCGTATTCCTGAGCCAGCATAAGGCCGCCATCAGTGCCGAAAATGGCTTCTTGGTGGCCGCAGTTGCTGCAAATATGCAAGGACATATTCTCCACAATACCCAGCACGGGAATATTCACTTTGCGGAACATTTCAATGCCTTTTTTAGCATCCAGGAGCGCAATATCCTGCGGGGTGGTGACAATTAATGCGCCGGAGACCGGAATAGTTTGCGCGAGGGTTAATTGAATGTCCCCCGTGCCCGGCGGCATATCAATAATTAAATAATCAATATCGTCCCAGTGGGTGTTGCGCAGCAGTTGTTGCAGAGCGCCGCTCACCATGGGGCCGCGCCACACCACGGGGGTATCGTCGGTGAGCAGATTGCCCATGCTGATCATGTCAATACCGTGGGCCTGAATGGGCTGCATGATATTCGCCGCGTGGGCCTTGGGCCGCACACCGCTCACCCCCAACATATGGGCGCCGCTGGGGCCGTAGATATCCGCATCCAAAAAACCGACGCGGGCGCCCTCGGCGGCCAGGGCCAGGGCTATGTTCACCGCCGTAGTGGATTTACCCACGCCGCCCTTGCCCGAGGCTACCGCCACTATGTTGCGCACACCGGGCACGGCGTTTTGGCTGTTGGCTGCGGTGACGCTGGCGGCCTGCCAGCCCAAATCCACGCTGAGTTTTAGCGGAGCCAGCGCTTGGGTGAGGGTTTGCACTAGGTCGTCGGCAATACCGTCGATGGGGTAGCCCAGTTCTATACGCGCCGCCGCTTGGCCGCCGGTTTGTGTAATGCCCTTAAACCCGTCCGCCGCTGTAAGGCCCTGGCCATCTGGCAGGGGTATGGGCGCAAGCAGGCTGAGGGCCGCATCGTGTAAAGAAGCCATGGTCAATTCCAACACCTAAAGACCGGCATTGTACCTAGGGTTGGGGGAGAATTTGCAGAAATACTGCTGAGATAAGAGGCCTGGGGTGGTCAGGGCTGTGTCGCCCGGATGGCGCGGGGCTTTAGTCGGGTTGGGGAGCAGTAGCTGCAAGGTCAGCGGCATTGTGACAGAAAAGAGTTTGAGCGATGGGTGCGCTTCCCGGATTGCGCTGCGCTGCATCCGGGCTACGACACTATTTAAATTACGGAATTAAAATAAACTGGCGGAATGCAGGCGGCCTAAGCCGCCGCGAAGACCGATAATTAAGAGGCTTCCCCCGGCAAATTCACATTATATTTTTTCAGTAAATCGTACAGAGTCGGCCGGGTGACGCCGAGTAATTTGGCGGCAGCGGAGATATTGTTTTCCGTCATAGTGAGGGCTTTTAAAATCGCGCTGCGCTCAGCCTGCAAGCGCACCTGGCGCAAATTAATGCTCACGCCGTCACTGGACATCAAGCCTAAATCAACCGAGCTGATGTGTTTATCCTCACACATCACCACCGCGCGTTTAACGCGGTTTTCCATTTCGCGAATATTGCCCGGCCATTCATAGGATTCAATGGATTCTGCCGCCTCCTGGCTAAACCCCACTACAGCGGGGTTATTTTGTTCGGCGTAAATGCGCAAAAAGTGGCGGGCTAATAATAATTTGTCGCCCTGGCGATCGCGCAGCGGCGGGATGTGAATTTCCATTTCACAAATGCGGTAATACAAGTCTTCGCGGAAGGTGCCGTCTTTTACCATCTGCTGCAGGTTTTTATTGGTGGCGCACACCACGCGCACATCCACCGGAATATCCTCGCGGCCACCCACGCGCTCGATGGTGCGCTCTTGTAAAAAGCGCAGCAATTTAGCTTGCAAGGGCAGCGGCATATCGCCGATTTCATCTAAAAATAAAGTGCCTTCGTTGGCGGTTTCAATTTTGCCAATGGTGCGTTTATTGGCGCCGGTAAAGGCGCCTTTTTCATAGCCGAATAATTCACTCTCCATTAAATTCTCGGGCACCGCCGCGCAGTTGATGGCCATCATGCGGCCCTGCGCGCGCGGGCTTAAGCGGTGCAAGGCGCGGGCGAGCACTTCTTTACCGGTGCCGCTCTCGCCGGTGAGGGTGCAGGTAACATTGGAGGGGGCGAGTTTTTCAATGGTGCGGCAGATTTTTAACATGGCCGGGTCGCAGGCGATAATGCCATCGAGCGGCGCCTGTTGTTGTTCTTTTAAAATGCGGTTTTGTTCTTCTAAGCGGTGAATGTGAAAAGCGCGCTGCAAAATTAAATCGAGCGTTTCTGCATTTACCGGTTTTTGGTAAAAATCATAGGCGCCCATGGCAATCGCACGCACAGCGTTTTCATAATCGCTATTGCCGGTCATCACAATTATTTTTGCCGTGGGCACCAGGGCAGAAATTTCACGAATGCAGCGAAACCCCTCCTCCACGCCTTCATCATCCGGAGGCAAACCCAAATCCTGCAAAATGATCGGCGGTTCGTGTAGGCGTACAGCGGCAATAGCATCCTCGCGGTTGCCAGCAATAATCACTTCGTATTGATCAAAGTGCCAGCGCAGCTGACTTTGCAAACCTATGTCATCTTCGATGATTAAAAGCTTTTCTTTTTCGCTGGATTTATTCATTCGGCCTGGACTGTGTGAAATCAACATGAGGGGGCTAGGTTCGCCCCATGTGCGCGGGGCCGTTAGAGCAGAACTAAACAGAACCTGCCAATAGGTGCGCAAGCACCTTAACCAATGGCGCCGCCAAGAGCAACCGGTTAACTAAGCCCGGCGCCCTCATTACGGCTGCGTGATATCGCGGTCCCTAAGGCCCATTAAATACAAAATAGCATCCAGCCCGAGGTTGGAAATAGCCTGTTTGGCGGAGGCTTTTACCAGGGGTTTGGCGCGAAAGGCGATGCCCAGACCGGCCACGCTCAGCATGGGTAAATCGTTCGCACCGTCGCCGACGGCGATCACCTGCTCCAGGCTGATATTTTCTTTTTGCGCCAGCTCCCGCAGCAGTTGCGCCTTGCGCTGGCCGTCCACCACATCGCCCACCACGCGGCCGGTCACCTTGCCGTCGACAATTTCCAATTCATTGGCGAACACATAATCCATACCCAAACGGGCCTGAATAAAGCGGCCAAAATAATTAAAGCCGCCGGATAAAATGGCCGTTTTATAGCCGAGTTTTTTTAAGGTGGCCATCAGGCGCTCGCAGCCTTCGGTAAAGCGCAGGGAGGCGGCCACCTCGGCCAGCACCGCTTCATCCAAGCCCTTTAAGAGCGCCATGCGGCGGGCAAAACTCTGTTTAAAATCCAATTCGCCGCGCATGGCCGCTTCGGTAATGGCCGCGACTTCATCGCCTACCCCGGCCGCTTTGGCCAGCTCGTCAATGACCTCGGCTTCAATTAGGGTGGAGTCCATGTCGAAGCACACCAGGCGGCGGGTGCGGCGGTACATGTTGTCGGCTTGAAAGGCTATGTCCACATTCAAACGCGCCGACAGGGCCGTGAAGTCGGCCCGCAATTGGCTGCTATCGGCGGGTGTGCCACGGGCGGAGAATTCGATACAAGCCTGGGTTTGATCTTGCAGCGGGTCAATATCCAGCGGCGTGCGGCCAGATAGGCGGGTCATAGCGTCGATGTTTAGGCCGTGATGGGCCAGGATGGCGGTTAATTCGGCTATGTCTTCGGCGCTAATTTGGCGGCCTAACAGCGTAACTATGTGGCGCTCTTTACCCTGCTGAGCCACCCACTCGCGGTAGGCGCTTTCGGTAATGGGCGTAAAACGCACCTGTAAATTGCGCTCGTGCATGGCGTAGAGCACATTTTTAACCGCTTCAGAGGCCGCCGAATGTTGGGCAAATTCCGCCAGAATGCCTAGGCTTAGGTGATCGTGTATGACCGCTTGGCCTATATCCAAAATACGGCACGGGTGTTGTGCCAAAATCCCCGTTACGGCAGAGGTCACCGCCGGTCGGTCTTGGCCTGAGACAGTAATTAACAATAATTCACGCACGCTAAATCAACCTGGCAAAAGGGGCGGCATTATAGGGGATTTATTAGCCCCTGCGGCTAACTCACCTAAGCGTCTCACCTATCCAAGTGTGCGCTGTGTACAATGCGCGGCCTTTTCACCCGGCCAAACCCTTGGGTGTAGTTTTCATGAATCGAGGGACACCATTATTTTCCGTCTGCATACCGCCAATATTCCCCGTTTATTTTATTTGGCCGTCGGGCTTTTGATCGGTTTGCTCAGTTGTGCCGCCCTCTTGCGCACGGTTGAGCGCGCGCAAGAGCAAGTTTTGATTGCCGACTATGGCCAATCCCTGGCCAACATTGCCGCCAAACGCGCCGTGGATGCCACGCTTAATCACGATTTAGTCTCCCTGCAAGTCGTGTTGCAGGATGTGATGGACAACCCGCGCACCCTGCTGGCCAGTATTCACGATGTAGAAAATAACCTGCTGGTACAGGCCGGTTCCACCCAGGCCCTCACCCACGCCGCCGCCCTGCGCAGCTTTAGCGCACCCATTCCGCTGCAGGATTCCATCGCAGGCTTTGTCACCGTTAATATCGAAAGCCAGATGCCGGAGATTAAAGCCCTGTATTTAAGCTTTGCCGCTGTCTGCAGCCTGTTGATGATCGTGGCGCTGTTAAGCCTGCTCAACCGCTCCGGCCCGCTGATGTCATTCACCGCCAAACCCCGCCCAGCAGAGCTTAGCGCCACGCCGCCAGAAGCGCAGACGGCGCCAACCGCCCCACCGCTATTTACCGCTCATTTGCGCTGGCAGTGGCACAACCTGCCCACCCTGCGCCAACAAATTAGCGCTGAACGCTTGGAGCAATTATTTAATCGGCTGGAATTAATTTTGGTGGAAGCGGTGAAAATTACCGGCACCCAATGCCAAACCCGCCGCAACCAAGGCCGCCAAAATGGCGATTACTGGATCACCTATAGCAGTGGCGAATCTATTTTAGTGGCCTATTACCAACTGCTGGTGTGCGCGCATTTAATTCATCAATTAGTGCAGGAAGAAAAAATTAAACTGGTGATAAGCAGCACTCTAGGCAGCAGCGAAGACATCACCCTCGGCCACCCAGCTGAGCATTTTGCCGGGCAAATCATCTGCCTGTTACCGGAGGGAATAGATGAAGAATGGGACGATTGGATTTATTTCAACGAATTGCCCACCGGCCTGCAATTAATGGGTTTTGTGCCGCCGCTGGACGATGACATCGCCGAATTATTAACAGGTTTACGCTCTGCCACAGCCGCGCGCACGCAGAAAGGCGGATAAACACACGCGCCGCCCAAAATGCGCTTCTAGTGGCGCTACCGCCAGTATTAACTTTATTAAAAGCCGCCGGATTAATAACAGTAGGTAAACCTAGTTAGGCATAGCGCTAGTTAGACGCCATCGCTACTGCTGTGTAGGCGCTGATAAATCGGCAATGTGTGCTGCCAAGCGGCTGCCAGTGTTTATTCAACCAAAAACTCAGCTTATTCAAACCCACATCCGCACCGCAAAACTCACAGTAACACTCTGGCCAGCGCGCCTCTTCTGCCTACCTCCCTGCAAGAAAGCTGTTAACCCCTGCGCATTTTGCGATCGCGCATTTATTTTGCGGCCTTGCACTCAGCACTAAACACACACAGCGTGCTAGCATCGAAGCGTTTTTTATGCGCTAGTAGACGTGTTTTATTAACTGATATTTATCGCATTATTGTGTTTTTAATCGAGGTTAAGCCTCGCCATTTAAATATATCCCCAGGAGGATTTCATGAAGGCATTGGTATTGCGCCAGCACCCATTCGCTCGCTTTGTTCCAGCCGCTGTTTTAGCCACCAGCCTAGTCGCTGGCCTCGCAGGTTGCGGCGCCGACCCGGCCAGCAGCTCCAGCAGCTCAAGTTCCAGCAGCAGCTCAAGCTCAACCGGCAAACCCTCTAGCTCCTCCTCTAGCAGCAGCTCAAGCACCTCATCCAGCAGCTCAAGCTCGTCTAGCAGCAGCTCTTCAAGCTCTTCCTCCAGCAGCTCAAGCTCAAGTTCATCCTCCAGCAGCTCGGGCCTCGGCCCCATCATCGCCCGCACCACCTGCCCCACCGCGCCGCCCACCCGCGCCAACAACGTAGTGGTGCCTGATTACACCCAGTTAACCGTACCCAAAAGCGTGTACGCGCCGATGATGGTTCAGCAGCCTACGTTTAAAGGCAGCCGCATCGACCTTCCCTACAACCTGTACAAGCCCGACCAGGCAGCCATCAATCCTGAGCAAAAATTCCCAATGGTGGTTTCTCTGCACGGAGGCTACGGCCGTAATGAAAAAAATGAACCTAATTTCAACGGCAATATTTTAGTAGACGGCGCGCCGTTTTTATTGGGAGCCAGTACTGGCTTATTAACGCCTGAAAACCGCGCTAAATATCCAGCCTATATCATTATGCCCTATTGTGAACTTAGCAAAGGCTGCGATTTTTACTCGAACGAATGGGCCTCAAACGGAGGCGCCAACTTCCAAGTCGCCGCTCAGCCCTCTAAATTCGGTTCAGCTTTGATCGAATTGATTGAATACATGATAAAAACCTACTCAGTTGACCCTGCACGTATTTATGTCACCGGCGCCTCTATGGGCGGTGGCGGCACCTGGGAACTGGCTCAACGCCGCCCTGACCTCATTGCTGCGGCCTTCCCCATGGCCGGTCACACCCCGGCACAATCCTTCTTGGATTCATTTGCCAAGAGCAAGGTACCCGTGTGGGCGTTTAGCTCCAGCACCGACAACAACAACCCCTCGCGCGATACAGATGCAGCCGTTAGCTACATTAAGAGCAAGGGCGGTTGTGCGTGGACAACCAAGTTCGACAACATAGAACACGGCCATCTGTTGTGGCAGCGCTCCTTCTTAGAACCCGGCTTGTGGGACTGGGTCTTCGCGCAAAAACAACCACGCGCTGCTCAATAAGGGCAAGGCTGCCACACAAAAACCCCCTTCCGCCCATGGCGGGAGGGGGTTTTTTATGGCCGGGTGGTTTAGCTAAAAAACCTTAGTGGGCAGGCTTAATGTAGGGGCTTTTTTAAACAATAGCGCGCAAGCAATTAGCTATGGAGTGAAGCGCTTTTTGAACACAAGATTCAGCTTCAAAAGCGGAACTCACCACCATAAAAAAACCGGCCTACGCCGGTTTTTTTTGTGGTCAGGTACAGAGATTGTTTACATCTCAAATCTGACGACTGAGTTTTTATCCAGCCAATTATCCAACGCCTCAACATCCTTCTCAGACAACATGCCCGCCGCCTGCTTCAGCTGCAAGCTACCTACTACATAAGAGTACAAAGCATCGGCGTAATCGCGCTGGGCGCGGAACAGGTTCTGCTGGGCGCGCAACAAATCGACTAGGTCCCGCGTGCCCACATCGTAACCGGCCTTAGTGGCGTCAAGAGCGCTTTGCGAGGACACAATCGACTGCTGACGAGCTTTAACACTGGCCACACCGGTCATCACTGAAAGGTGAAACGACCGCGTGGCCTGCACTATGTCGCGCTCCGCCTGCAGCTTGCCTTCGTCAGCCGCATACTGCTGTTGCAGAGCCTGGCGGCGGCTGGCCGAGGTGTAACCGCCAGTAAAAATAGGCACTTTTAAACTGATGGCGGCAACCTTGGTGGTGGAATCCGAATCCAGGTTATAAGCCGCAGGGCCTGTGTAGCCATCGCCGCTGGAATCGGCTTTGTCATAACTCAAACTGCCGTACACGGTGGGCAAGTGGCCTGCCGCCTTAGCTTTGTAGTTGTATTTAGCCGCCTGGGCACGGCCGACCGCGCCTTTTAACTGCAGGTTATTTTTTAGGGCAAAATCCACCCACTCCTGGCGCGACTCAGGCACAGGAGCCGTTACCGGAAACTTAGCCTGCAAGGGGCTAAGGCCGCTATAGGCCTTGCCGGTCAAGACTTCCACGGCTTGCACGGCAATGCCCACCTGGCCCTGCGCCAACAGCTTCGCCGCTACCGCTGCATCATAGGCAGCCTGAGCTTCGTGGACATCGGTAATAGCGATCAGGCCAACGGCAAAACGCTGTTTGGTCTGCTCTAACTGACGCGCTAAAGCGGCCTCCTCAGCCTTGGCTGTATTGCTGTTATCCACCGCTTTGAGTGCATCGAAATAGGCCTGTGAGGTGCGGATAATTAAATCCTGCTGATCCGCCTGGAATTGGATTTCAGCTAAATCGCCCTGCACTTGGCTAGCGCGGTATTGATTCCACACCGTCAGATCAAACAGTGGCTGACGCAGGCTCACGCCATAACTTTTTTCGGTGGCGTCGCGGCCACTGATTTGCGGCTGGCCGCTCACGTCTAATTCTTGCTTGGCAAGCTGGGCCTCTCCGACCACCTGGGGCATCAGCCCTGCCCGCCCGATCGCCGGGGCTTCCCGGCCAGCGGCCAAATTGGCCTGAGCGGCTTTAAATTGATGATCGTTTTGCAGGGCTTGTTGGTAAATTTCTTTCAGGGTATCCGCCTGAGCCCAAGCCGAGGCCAAACACAAACTCAACACTAGCGGGCGCATGCGCAGTTTATTCAATCTCATAACGATCCTAATCGGTTCAATTAAAGCGGCGGCAGCAGTTTAACTACTCATACCGCCATTGCCTAACATCTTTTTGTAAAAACAGCCTCGCACGCAGCCTGCCGAGGCCAGAATACAAACCTCACTGCTTATAACAGCACTACAACAATGCGCCCGCGAGCATGCAGCCAAGCCGGATAAGGTGGCGAGCACGCGGAAAAGTTTCCTATGAAGGTGCATTTACCGGCGCAAGACTAAGAACTCGCCAGCACTCAGCGCTCACCAAAGGTGGCAGCAGTCAACAAAGTAAATCGCGCCCGCCTGCCAATTTATGCGGGCCTATATTTAGGCTTTGATGCCAAGGCTGCTGGTTAAACAGATTCAGAGCGAATTTATTCTGCACAATTATTTCAAACCCAGTGGACTTTTGTGGCGGGTTATTAACTGTTAAATGCCTCGACATTTGCAATATGCACCTAAGCGCTTATCGCGAGAAAAAATACCGACACATAGAATTACCCAGAGTAGCGCAACTCTTTTAAGAAGTGCTGTAACTTTTTATGCAAAATCCAGCGGCAATATCACACAGCGCACAATTCGCATTAAGAATAGCCTACAAATACTTAACCGATTTATCTCGATTAAGCCCACCCCAATAATGTTTAGGAGAATTCTTATGGCTATTCGCACTTTAGATGACAACGAAATTGAACAGGTCGCAGGCGGTGCACTGGCAACAACATTTGTCGCCAGCACCAGCTCGTTATCTACCTTATCCGCCGCCTCCGGTTTAACCTATCGGCCAATAAAAGTCATCTGCAAAATAGGTGGCGGCGTAGGCCCAATCAGCTGCATGGAAGTTATCCCTGCAGGCGTTGTGGTTCGATAAGAACTGGCTTTATTAGCGTTAGTGTTATTAACCCGGCATTAAAATCTGCCGGGTTAATAATAAGGTCTTTTTAAGGAGGCGGTATGATCAGCAATGAAACGCTACACAAAAAATTTATAACACCGGGCATACGCCATTATTTGCACAAAAAATTAGCCCACATCAACCCTGTACAGGTAGATCAGCGCAGCGAAGAACTGCTCAAATTTCTCGCCATGTCCCATCACTGCAGCGGAGATATTCCGTTTAACGATGAAGTGGATGAAATCTGGCATTTGTGGATTATGGAAACCCAAGAATATTTTGCACTCTGCCAAAAACTAAGGGGCACACCAAACAGTTATATCCACCACTGTTCCAGCGATTACATGGAATACTTCAACCCCAACATTAAAACACAGCAGCCAGATACAGATCGGTTATTTAATATTTTATTGAGTTACGTGCACAACTACGGCCCCTTTGAAGCAGATCGCATTATTTATTGGCCCTTGGCACTAGACATACAGCAAAACTCACACATCAGCCTGGATGAATTTAATCAGTGGTTGTTGCAGGTACTGCGCGAACACTCGGTGCTGTGTGGATAAAGGTTTCAAGCGTTGCGCTTATTAACCCGGCAACAGCTTGCCGCTCTTGCAAGCCCAGCATAAAAGCCGCCGGGTTAATAAAAGCCTCTACACCAACGCCACCTATTAAGGATTGTTTATGGCTAACACATTATTCCGCGCAGAAGTATTTAAAGCGCCGCCCCTCGCCTGGGGCACCACACGAATACACGCTCCCCTGCCCTGGCCGCTGATAACCGGTTGTTGCGCGTTAATTATTATTGCCTGCAGTGTATTATTGGTGCAGATGGAATATGTCAACAAAGCCAAAGTAAGCGGTTTTTTATCGCCCAGCCAAGGTGTAATAACTCTGTGGTCACCCAGCAGCGGTCTTATAAGCGAGCTGTATGTAAAAGAGGGCGATACTGTCCACAAGGGCCAGGCGCTGTGTTTAATCGGCAGTGCGGCTACCAGCACCTCGGGTAATACCCAAGCGCATATTCTTGAACAATTAACCGCTAAAAAACACAGCTTAGAAGAGTCCCTAGCTCAGCAGGATATTATTGCCGATCTTGAGCGCACAAAACTCACCACCCGCCAAGAAAAACTCGATGCTGATTGGGCACAAAATCGTGCAGAATTTGATTTGGCCGAACGTAAAATCCACTCGCTGCAGCTGATAAGTGAAAAATATCAGCGCCTGCACCAACAGCAGTTTGTCTCCGAACTAGAAGTGGAACAGGCGCACCAGCGGGTATTAGAAGCACAACTACACCTGCAAAGCCTCATTCAAAACGGCAATTTTTTACATACAGAAATCGCCCGCATGACGCAGGAGCATGCCTTGTTGGTTGCCACCACAGGTGAGCGCAAAAATGCTCTGGTGCGCGACATCAACCAATTACAGCAGGAAATTCTTCAGCAGGAACACACCAGCGCACAACTCGTGGTTGCCCCTGCGGCGGGAATAATCGGCAATTTACCGGTGCGACAAAATCAGATGGTTAACCCGAGCCAGCGCCTGTTTACCCTGCTACCGGATAACAGCCCATTGCAAGCAGTTTTAATAGTGCCCAGTCGCGCCGCCGGTTTTATTCGCAGCGGCCAACAGGTAGTGATGCGTTACGGCGCGTTTCCCTATCAAAAATTTGGCACTCAACGGGGCACTATTATTTCAATAGATCAAGCTATTACCCAGCCAGGTGACGCCAACCTGCTCATCCCACTTCGGGAGCCAAGTTATTTAGTAGCGGTAGAATTAAACAGCCAATTTATTCACACCTATGGCGACAGCACGCCTTTAAAAGCCGGCATGTTATTAGACGCTGATGTTTATCTGGAGCATCGCTCCTTGGCGGATTGGCTGCTCGATCCAATTAAAAGCATCAGCCGCAAAAATGGTTAAGCGCACACCTGTCCTGCGCGCACGGATTATTGAGGAATACCTATATGTCTGGATTATGGAATTTATTGCAACGGCAGCCGCCCTTGATATTACAAACCGAAGCCGCCGAATGCGGCCTGGCCTGCCTGGCCAGCATCAGCACTTTTTACGGGCGCCCCTGCGATTTAACCAGCCTGCGCAGTCAATTTGATATTTCGCTGAAAGGCTCAACGCTCAGCAGTTTAATTCACCTGGCCGAGGCCATGGGGTTTAACTCGCGCCCTGTGCGCGCAGAACTCAGCGAGTTAACTGAATTACACTTGCCCGCCATTCTACATTGGGACCTGAATCACTTTGTGGTGCTTACTCGCACAACCAACCAAACACTGCATATTCTCGATCCAGCTTGCGGCGCAAAAACCCTTACGTTTTCCAAAGCTTCGGAGCATTTTACCGGCGTTGCATTGGAGTTATTTCCCAAAACAACCTACACACCCATGGTTAAGCCACAGCATTTAGGCTTGCGCACGCTGCTGCATAATATGCAGGGCATTAAATCGGCGCTGGCCAGTTTATTTTCCCTCGCGCTGCTGCTGCAATTATTAACTCTGGCCACGCCGATTTTTATGCAAATGGCGGTTGATACTGTGGTGGTATCTGAAGACCGCGATCTGCTCACAGCATTAGGGCTGGGGTTTTTATTATTAGCACTAATACAACCGATTGTGAGCAGCTGCCGCCAATGGTTCGCTATTCGGTTAAGCCAAGCCACTGAATTTCATCTGCACAACAATTTATATGCGCACCTATTACACTTACCTATGGCTTTTTTCGAAAAGCGCCAAAGCGGCGATATTATTTCCCGCTTTGATTCACTCAAACAGGTCCAAAGTGCACTCACCCAGCAGTTTATCGAAAGCATTTTAGACGGGTTGATGGCCTGCCTGACTTTATTAATGCTGGCTTTATACAGTATTCCACTTACGCTCATCGTTTTAACGGCCATGGTGTTATACGCTGCGCTGCGCGCTTGCACCCACCAGCCACTGCGAGCGGCGGGCGAGAACGACATAGTCACGGCCGCCACCCAACAATCCTATTTTTTAGAAAGTATCCGCGCGATTCATAGCATTAAAACAGCCGACAACATTGCCAATCGCACCAACCGTTTTAACAACCTTCTGGTGGCCAACCAAAATGCTCAACTTACTCGACAGGCAATAGCGCTGGGTTATCAATTTGGCAACCAACTGATTTTTGGCTTAGAAAATCTTCTCGTCACCTGGCTAGGCATCAGCGCTATTCTCAACCAACAATTATCCCTCGGCGTATTGTTCGCCTTTATCGCTTACAAGCGGCAATTTACCAGCCGCGTATCCGCCTTAATCGACAATATTTTTGAGTTTAAAATGTTGGATTTACACTTACAGCGCATAGGCGATATTGCACTGTGCCCCACAGAGCTTAACGGCCAGCAATCGCCCAATGCGCAGTCGTTGGCCTTGAGCCTGGATAAAGTGAGTTTTCGCTACGGGTTTAACGAGCCGCTGTTATTCACCAATTTATCCCTGCACGTCGCCGCCGGGGAAACACTCGCCATTGTTGGCCCCTCTGGCATGGGTAAATCCACTATCGTTAAATTATTATTGGGTTTATTAACGCCTGCCGAGGGTACAGTAAGATTTGGCGAGCAGAATTTAATGCACCTGGATAAAACCGCCTACCGCAATCGGGTGGCGGCCGTCACGCCGGAAGATCAGTTAGTCAACGGCTCAATTGCCGACAATATCATTTTTGGCAACACCAATATCGACCCAACACGCATGGAACAGGCCGCCGCCTGCGCAATGATTCACCAGGAAATTTTGGCCCTACCTATGGGCTACCACACATTGGTGGGCGAAATGGGCGCGGTCTTATCCAGCGGACAAAAACAACGCATTTTAATAGCCCGCGCCCTCTACCGAGCGCCCGACATTATTATTCTCGATGAGGCTACCAGCCACCTGGATATTAACAACGAGAAAAAAATTCTCGCCAACATAAAAAACACAGTGCCCTGCCAAATATTAATCGCCCACCGCCCCCACACCATCGCCTGCGCCGACCGAGTGATGCGCCTGACGCCGCAGGGGTTTGTGTACCTTACGGCGGAAGAGGCAATGGCGCCGAGCATGCAAACGGCGGCGGTGGTTTAACCGCATGTTGAAATACTGCCTTGCTATTAACCCGGCGGCTTTTAGTGCCGGGTTAATAAGTGCGGCAGGAAAGCCGCAGCGACGGCTAAGCCGTTGCGAGCCACACTAAAACAAGCAGATCTACGCATCTGCGCAGATTTAGTGGGGCGAAGACAAAATAGATCAGGACGATCTATTGTGTCGCCGGGTTAATAGCTCTGACGGCGTTAAATTTGGCAAAAAAATCCTCATTTACTTCGCGCAAACTCCGGTTTTTTCACCAAATTTTCCCTGCCAGAACAAGCCCGAAAACACCATGAATAAAAATTGCCTTAAGCGGTTGCTTATCCAACACAAAAAGGCAAAATCATGTGCCGACGCAAGATAAAGAAATCTACAAGGCGAGAATAATCAAAAATAACCCGCTCACTCATGTTCTCGTTCACTGCAATAGCGTTATCAATACCAGTCTTGCCAGCCTCGATATTTTTTGCCTTCAACTCAAATAGTACAGCTCCATGTATTTTGTCATCGAACAATAAATTTCCTCGCCCGCAGGCGCAAAATCCAAGCCTGAGCTGCAACCAATGCCAAACCGGCGCCCCGTTAGGTCGATGAAGCTTCCTGACAGCTGTCACAACGCTACTTTTTTCCCCTCGATGCCGCTACAATGCCGCCCCAAATTTTCGCCCCTCATTAAGCCTTTGTTGGAGCCTTTATGTCGTCTATCAAAAAAGTGGTGCTGGCCTATTCCGGCGGCTTGGACACCTCGGTCATTGCCCGCTGGCTGCAAGACACCTATGGCTGTGAAGTGGTTACCTTCACCGCCGACATAGGCCAAGGCGAGGAGGTTGAACCCGCCCGAGCCAAGGCGCAGGCCCTCGGCGTTAAAGACATTTATATAGAAGACCTGCGCGAAGAATTCGTGCGCGACTTTGTATTCCCCATGTTCCGCGCCAACACCATCTATGAAGGCGAATATCTACTGGGCACATCCATCGCTCGCCCCCTGATTGCCAAACGCTTGGTGGAAATCGCCAATGCCACCGGCGCCGATGCCATCTCCCACGGTGCCACCGGCAAGGGCAATGATCAGGTGCGGTTTGAATTGGGCGCTTATGCCCTCAAGCCCGGCATCAAAGTAATTGCCCCCTGGCGCGAGTGGGATCTGACCAGCCGCGAAACGCTGATGGCCTACTGCGAAAAACACAATATTCCCGTGGATTTTAATAAAAAGAAAAAATCCCCCTACTCCATGGACGCCAACCTGTTACACATTTCCTACGAAGGCGGCCAGCTGGAAAATCCTTGGACCGAGGCCGAAGAAGACATGTGGCGCTGGTCCGTATCCCCAGAGGCGGCGCCTGATAAGGCTGAATACTTGGAAATTAGCTTTCAAAATGGCGACCCAGTCGCGCTCAATGGCGTGGCCATGTCGCCTGCAAGCCTTCTGGAAACCCTCAATAAAATTGGTGGCGCCCACGGCGTTGGCCGCTTGGATTTAGTGGAAAACCGTTACGTGGGCATGAAATCCCGTGGCTGTTACGAAACCCCTGGCGGCAGCATTTTGCTAAAAGCCCATCGCGGCATTGAGTCTATTACGCTTGATCGCGAAGTGGCCCACCTAAAAGATTCACTCATGCCTCGCTATGCCGAGATGATTTACAACGGTTACTGGTGGAGCCCCGAACGCCTAATGATCCAGCGCGCCATTGATGAGTCACAGGTACACGTAAATGGCGATGTGCGAGTGAAGCTCTACAAAGGCAGCGTGACTGTGGTGGGGCGCCGCTCCAGCAACAGTTTATTCGATGAAAAGATCGCTACCTTTGAAGACGATGCTGGCGCCTACAACCAAAAAGACGCCGAAGGCTTTATCAAGCTTAACGCGCTCCGCATGCGCATTGCTGCGCAAAAAGGGCGCAAACTGTTTTAATTCCTGGGGTTCGATTATGAAACTATTTACCAAAAGCGCTTTGTTAGCTGTTCTAGCCACAGCATCACTACAGGCCCTCGCTGAGCGGCCCAATTTTAATTATTTAGAAGGCGGTTATTTGCGTCATCGCATTGATAACGGCTGCGTACAAGACGGTTTAAAAATTGCCGGCAGCGCGGAAATTTCAGACCGCGTTTTTGTTGCCGGTAGCTACAGCGATGTTAGCGACGACAACAAAAAAGACGCAAAACGCTGCGGCTCTAGCATGTTGAAGGCAGGCGCTGGCCTCTATGGCGATTTTAGCGATTCAGCCAGTTTTTACGGCACCCTCTCCGGCGCTCAGTTCACGCCAGACGGCGGTGATTCCGATACCGGCTGGGCGATTGAAGGCGGTTTTCGCAGCTTTGTTACACCTGAAATCGAAATCGGCGGCTTAGTCGGCTTGCAAGATGTAGGGCCAGTTAACGAGGCATACATTTCTGTTAACGGTATTTACTGGTTTTCTGATCAACTCGGTGCTTATATTGAAGCGTCAGCTTCCGATGAAAGCACTAAAGGACTGGGGTTGGGCGTACGACTGAGTTTTTAATCGTTCACATTGGGTAGCTATGAGCCTTGCTACCCAGTGTTTACTTGATGCAGTTGACACCAATCAAGCCTGGCGTCGCCAGTTTGCGTATAATCGCTGTTTCTGCGGCACTTTGCCGCGTTCGCTCGCAATCAATGGCGAGCTTTTGCAAAGGCCTGCAACGATTTACCCGCCCTGCAGTTGCGCTGCAGGGCATTTAGGTTATTCGTACCCTAAGAGACGTTCTCTTTACGCTAACCCACCATTTTCTTTTTACAGTGGATCAACATTATGAGCAGTGACATGGCACACGCCTCAGCGCACCCTCAGTACAACTACGACATAGTGCGAGCCTTTACTCTGGCTACGATTCTATGGGGCATAGTTGGTATGAGCCTAGGGGTTTTTATCGCCGCAGAACTCGTTTGGCCCGGCCTTAACGATATCCTGCAGCCGTTTTCCCATTTCGGACGCATCCGCCCCTTGCACACCAATGCCGTGATTTTTGCGTTTGGCGGCTGTGCGCTGTTTGCCACCTCTTATTTTGTTGTCCAGCGCACCTGTCAGGCGACGCTGTTCGGCGGCTGGTTGATCCCCTTTACTTTTTGGGGCTGGCAGGTGGTCATAGTCGCCGCCGCCATCACCCTGCCGCTGGGTTACACCTCCGCTAAAGAATATGCCGAGCTGGAGTGGCCCATCGATATCTTAATTGCGCTGGTGTGGGTGGCCTACGCGATTGTCTTTTTCGGCACCATAGTCAAACGCCAGACCTCTCATATCTATGTTGCCAACTGGTTTTTTGGCGCTTTTATTATCACCGTGGCCTGTTTGCATATTGTTAACAATATGGAAATTCCGGTGACCTTATTTAAATCCTATTCCATTTACTCTGGCGCCATGGATGCCATGGTGCAGTGGTGGTACGGCCACAACGCGGTGGGCTTTTTCTTGACCGCTGGTTTCTTGGGCATGATGTATTACTTCGTCCCCAAACAGGCCGGCCGGCCGGTTTACTCCTACCAGTTGTCCATCGTGCACTTCTGGGCGCTGATCTCCGTCTACGTATGGGCTGGCTCTCACCACTTACACTACTCAGCCCTGCCCGACTGGGCACAAAGCCTTGGCATGGTGATGTCCCTCATTCTGCTGGCGCCATCTTGGGGCGGTATGATCAACGGTTTATTAACCCTGTCCGGCGCCTGGCATAAGTTGCGCGACGACCCCACCCTGCGCTTTTTGGTGGTGTCCCTGTCCTTCTACGGCATGTCCACTTTTGAAGGTCCCATGATGGCCATCAAAACCGTTAACGCTTTATCCCACGATACCGACTGGACCATCGGCCACGTACACTCCGGTGCTTTAGGCTGGGTGGCCATGATCTCTATCGGCGCGGTCTATCACCTCCTTCCTGTGTTAACCGGCCAAAAACAAATGTGGAGCGTAAAACTCATCAACGTTCACTTCTGGCTCGCCACCATAGGCACAGTGCTTTATGTGGTTGCCATGTGGATTAACGGAATCTTTGTGCAAGGCCTCATGTGGCGCGCGTTTAACGACGACGGCTCCTTGACTTACAGTTTTGTGCAAGCCGTGGAGGCTAGCCGTCCGGGCTACATCATGCGGTTTATCGGCGGTGCGTTCTTCGTGTCAGGCATGTTCTTTATGGCCTACAACGCCTTCCGCACCCTACAGGCCGAGAAAAAAGAGGCCCTCAATAACAATGCTCAACCTCAATTGGCTTAAGGGGTAATGTCGTGAAAAACCATGATCTAGTTGAGAAAAATATCGGGTTGATGGTGGTGCTGATTGTTGTCGCCATCAGCTTTGGTGCGCTGGTAGAAATTGTTCCGCAGTTTTTCTCGCCACAAACCAACGAACCTATCGCCGGTTTAAAACCGCTGCCCGCCAAAGAGCTGGAAGGCCGCGACGTGTACATCCGCGAAGGCTGCCACGTATGCCACACACAAATGATCCGCCCGTTGCGCGCCGAAGTGGAGCGCTACGGCCACTACTCGGTGGCAGGGGAATCGGTCTACGACCACCCATTTTTGTGGGGCTCTAAGCGCACCGGTCCAGACCTGGCCCGCGTCGGCAAGCGCTACAGTGACGAATGGCACAAGGCGCATTTGTTTAACCCGCGCAACGTAGTGCCCGCCTCTAATATGCCCGCCTTCCCCTGGTTGTACGACAACATTCTGGACGGCGAGCACACGGCGGCCAAAATGCGCGCCCTGCGTGCGGTGGGCGTGCCCTACACCGATGAAGACATAGCCGGTGCCGCCAAGGCTGTTAAAGGCATCAGCGAGATGGATGCGCTGGTAGCCTATCTACAGCAGTTGGGCACCCTATTAACTCAGAAACGCTAACAACCTACATCACGTACATTTTGAGGTGGCCATGGACATTAATTTCCTTCGCAGTCTGTCACCCGTTTTCGTGATGATTGCATTCGCAGGCGTGTGTTGGTGGGCCTACTCACCCTCTCGCCGTAAACAATTTGACGAAGCGGCCAACCTGCCTTTTGCAGATGAACCGCAGGACGCTGGAACTAATCCCCCAGCGGCAAAACCAGCAGAGAAGGGCGGAATATGACTACATTCTGGAGTCTTTGGATTATTGTTTTAACATCAGCCTGCATCATCCTTGTAACCTGGGTGTTGCTGGCCAACCGCAGGGCCGCTGTGCATCCGGGCTTGGATCCGGATGACAAAACCACCGGCCATGAGTACGACGGCATTGTGGAATATAACAACCCACTACCTCGCTGGTGGTTTGTGATGTTTATTATCTCGATTGTTTTTGCCGTGGTGTACCTGGTGTTGTACCCAGGCATGGGCAGCTGGAAAGGCACCCTAGGCTGGACATCAGTCGGTGAACTACAGGCCGATCAAGAAGCGGGCAAAGCCTCCTATGCCAGCAGCTACGATCTGTATAAAAACATGCCGATTGCCGAGCTTGCGCAAAACGAAGAAGCTATGAAAATGGGCTTTCGTTTGTTCGCCAACAACTGCTCTGTCTGCCATGGCGCCGACGGCGGCGGCAACTACGGCTTTCCCAACCTAACCGACGCCGACTGGCTGCACGGCGGCAGTGCTGAAAAAATCCTCGAAACCATCACCAAAGGCCGCATAGCTGCCATGCCTGCCTGGGGGCCTTCGCTGGGTGAGGAAAAAGTCCTGCAGGTTGCCGAATATGTGCTGGAAATTTCTGGCAATGAACACGATGCAGCGCAAGCAGAGCTCGGCGCCAAGGTGTTTGCGGAAAATTGCGTCGCCTGCCACGGTGCAGATGCCAAGGGTCAATACGCTACCGGTGCGCCCAACTTGACCGACAAAACCTGGCTCTATGAGGGCACACGCGAGAATATTCGCCAAACCATTCGCAATGGCCGCAACAACCAAATGCCCGCGCAGGAACACACCCTACTGCCGGAGAAAATCCATCTGCTTGCCGCCTATGTGTACCACCTCTCCAATAATGCGGCTAAATAACTAAAGCGTCTTTGGGCTGCCCTGGCAGCCCCTCTTCTATTCACCCCAATAGGTTGAAGCAGTGACAGACAAACCGCAGGGCGACAAACCGGAAATTCGTTACGTTAATTTATACGAACCGGAAGCTAAGATTTACACACGTAAAATTTCGGGCTTTTATCAGCGCGTGCGCCGTTATTCGGGCATCCCACTGGTTGCCTTGTTTGTCTTACTGCCGTGGATATCCATCAATGGCCGCCCCGCCGTATGGCTGGATATGGCCCACCAACAATTCCATTTTTTATCCATCACCTTTTGGCCGCAGGATCTGATGCTGCTGGCCTGGCTGTTTATTATCGCCGCCTACGCCCTCTTCACGGTCAGCACGGTTTTTGGCCGCGTGTGGTGTGGTTTTACCTGCCCGCAGACCATTTGGACGTTAATTTTTATTGTCCTAGAAGACCTCTGCGAGGGCGATCGCAATAAACGCATAAAACTCGATAAACAAAGCTGGAACGCGGAAAAAATCCTGCGCAAAAGCAGTAAACATTTCCTCTGGCTGCTGGTGGCACTGTTCACGGGTATTACCTTTGTCGGTTACTTTGTGCCGGCACCGGAACTGGTCAGGGGCCTGCTGCCCAGCATCCAAGCAGATGGGAATTGGGGTCTGACCTTGGGTGGTTGGCCGATTTTTTTTGTTGTGCTCTGCACGGGTATGACCTACCTCAACGCAGGCTGGATGCGTGAACAAGTCTGTAAATACATGTGCCCCTACTCGCGCTTTCAGGCGGCTATGTACGATAAAGATACTATCTATGTGCAATACGACACCGCGCGCGGCGAACAGCGCGGCCCCCGCAAACCCAATGAAGACTACAAAGCGCGCGGCCTGGGTGACTGCACCGATTGTTATTGGTGTGTACAGGTCTGCCCAGTCAACATAGATATACGCAACGGCACCCAATGGGAATGTATTAATTGCGGCCTCTGTGTGGACGCCTGCGACTCGGTCATGGACAAAATGGGCTATGCGCGCGGCTTGGTGCGCTTCACCTCAGAAACCCAATTAACCACCGGCAAATACCGCATTATTCGCCCTAAAACCATCGCTTATGCAGTGGCCATGCTTGTCATGGTGGTGGCTTTTTCCTATCGTTTATCGATCCGTGAGCCTCTTGGTGTCGATGTAGTGCGCGACCGTTCAGCACATTTGTTTCGCTTAGATGGCGATGATATTCAAAACGTCTACACAGTAAAAATTAACAATATGGACCAGCAGGAGCACACCTTCGTTGTCGATGTTAAAGGTGAATTCCCCTTCCGTGTCGTGAATGCGCGCCAAGTGCATGTGAAGTCCGGCGAGGTTTACTCCCTACCGGTGCGCGTCGCGGTCCCCAAAGCGCAGCTCAAAGGGGAAGAAAATACCATCACCATTACAGCCACCAGCGTAGAAAACGGCTTAAGCGCCTCCGAAGACTCAACCTTTATGGGGCCATCCCATGATTAGTCCTACAGCAGTGCAAAACCCCGCCGCAGGCAGCAAGAGCTCCTGGCGAGAGCCATGGTTTTGGATGGTGTTAGGGCCTTTAATCCTCACCATAGTGACTTCGCTTATTTTCGTTTATATCGCCATCAGCGGTGCGGATCAGCGGGTGGTAGATGATTATTACACCGAAGGCAAAGCCATCAACCACCGCTTCGAGGCCGATAAGCTTGCCGCTGCATTGGGTGTCGGCGCCCAGGTAACCCTAGACACCATCTCCTGGGAGGCCTTGGTAGAGCTATCGGGTTTAACCGTGTTGCCCGATCAGCTCACCCTGTATTTTTCCCACCCAGTGAAAGCCACTGACGATTTAACCGTGCAACTAAAGAAAGTAAACGCCAGCCGTTATCGTGTGGATTTACCTAAACAACTCGCGGGCCGCTGGTATTTACAACTCACCCCGTCAAATGCAACACCTGATCAAAAATGGCGCTTGGTGGGAGAGTTGGATTTAAACCAACAACTCACCATCACGCTGGCGCCCGAGGTTCAATAATTCTTGCATTTCCCACCTTGTTATCATTGTGGTTTGGAATCGCACCCGGATTACTCCGCGCCCATCAATAAACAAATACAAGCCTTCTGTTGCCTGGGTTGCCAGGCCGTCGCTGTCACTATAGCGAGTTCGGGCCTTGCGGATTTTTATCGTTTTCGCAGTGACGTTAATCAGCGCGCTAAATCTTCCCAGCTTAATTATTCGGCCTTTGATGATGCCGATGTACAAGAGGAATTTGTCACCGACGCCGCCGACGGCACAAAAAAAGCCCATCTGATCATCGCAGGTATTACCTGTGCCGCCTGTGTCTGGCTTATTGAACGCCATTTAAAAGCCCTTCCTGGGGTAATTAACACAGGCGTCAACTCGCTGAACCAGCGCGCGTTTATTCACTACAATCCCAGGCAGATCGCCCTTAGCGATTTATTCATTGCTTTGCATAACATTGGCTACAACCCAGAACCCCAGCGTGCACAAACACAATTTACCCTCTGGCGCGAGCAACAGCGTACAGCGCTGATACGTTTGGGCGTGGCGGGCATCAGTATGATGCAAGCGGGTATGGTGGCGGTCGGACTCTATGCCGGAGCCCTGCAGGGGCTTGATGAACACTGGCAGTCTATTCTGCGCTGGATTACTTGCCTGTTTGCAATTCCCGTTGTTTTTTACGCGTCACAACCTTTTTATATTGGCGCCTGGCGTGCACTGAGTTTAAAACGACTCAACATGGACGTTTCCGTCAGCCTCGCCTTATTAATTGCATTTTTTGCCAGCTTTTATGCTTCGGTCACGCAAACCGGCGAAGTGTATTTTGAATCCATCGCCATGTTTGCATTTATTTTATTGGCGGGCCGCTACATCGAACAGCGCGCACGCTTTCGCAATTTCCAGCAGGGCGCCCAGCAGGGACAACACATTCCCATGGCGGCCTTGCGCGTAAATTCTGAATTAATTGAAGAATTGGTGCCGCTATCGCGGGTAAAAATTGGCGACCAGATAAAAGTCATGGCAGGTGAACTATTTCCCTGTGACGGCACTGTACTGCGAGGCGAAAGCTACGCCATCGAAGCGCTAATTAGCGGCGAATCAGCGCCGCAAGAAAAATTACCGGGCAGCAGCGTACTTGCTGGTAGCATTAATGGCGACGCGGCGTTAATCGTCAGAGTTGATGCAGTAGGCGCCAATACACAACTGGCCAACATCGAACACCTAATGGATCAAGCCAGCAGCAATCGCCCCAAACACTTATCGTTTAACGATAAAATCAGCTCTTATTTTATTGCGGGCGTTTTATTGATTGCTGCAGGCAGCTACCTCGCCTGGTTTTTTATCGCACCCGAAAAAGCCCTCTGGATAGCACTATCGGTATTAGTCGTCACCTGCCCTTGCGCACTAGCGATTGCCATGCCCGCAGCCTGGATCTGCGCACTTAACCATTTGCGAGCAAAAGGCATTTTAATTAAATCCAGCGAATTTTTTGAACGAATAAACACCGTCACTACCCTAGTGTTTGATAAAACAGGCACCTTAACGCAAGGCGAACTGACCGTGACGCAGGTGCAATTGCTGCACAGCTGCAAAGAATCTGTACTGAATATTATTGCCAGTTTAGAGTCCGCCAGCGTTCACCCCATCGCCAGCGCTTTTCAGCAATTTCCTAACGCGGGCCAAATACAGGATAACAAGGTGGTCGCCAACCAAGGCGTCGAAGGCAATTTAAACGGTGTGTATTACCGCTTTGGTTGCGCACAATACGCAGCGCCTCACAACACACCTGCTTATCCCGGTATAGGCCAATGGCTTCTGCTGACGGCCAATACACAGCCAATGGCCTGGGTTGAGCTACAAGATAAAATACGGCCCCATGCCAAAGAAACCATCCGGCAATTATCCCAAGCGGGTTTTGTGTGTGAAATAGCGTCCGGCGATCGCAGAGAAAACGTCGCACAACTTGCCGAGCATTTAGGCATTAAGCAATTTCACGCCAGTGCCACCCCCGCAGATAAACTCACCTTGCTTCGCCAGCACCAGCAAAAACAACAGGTAGTGATGATGATTGGCGATGGAATTAATGATGTGCCGGTGCTTGCCGGTGCTGACATTTCGTTAGCCATGGGCCGCGCGAGCACGCTGGCCCAGACCCAGGCACAAGCCATACTAGTTAAAAATGATTTATCGCTCATTCACTATTTATTTCGTTATTCGGCACGCATGCGCGCCATCATCACGGAGAATTTTATATGGGCGGTGGTTTATAATCTAATAGCGATTCCTGCAGCGGTAGCAGGCTGGGTGCCGCCATGGCTAGCAGCCGTTGGCATGTCTACGAGTTCATTAATCGTTATCGCAAACTCACTGCGATTATCCTGAGCACCTCAGTTGGCGCCGAAGCTAAAGCCCTTAGGCGCGGAATATGAAGGTTTTTGCCAACCATTGAGCGAAAGTAGTAACGCCATTACGATAGGTGTGTTTTTAAATAAATATTCTCAAGCCTTAAGCCGTCGCGGTAGATTTTAACTGAGATTTTTAGAATTATCCCAATCATACATTTCCATTGTAATGTTATTGTTCGGCGGGTTTTAGTGCCGGGTTCAGAATAAGGCATTCATGCCGCATCGGTGGCTTAAGCCGCCGCGAGTTCTGCCAAAACGATGAGATCCAGGCATCCTCGTGCGTTTTACAGAACCAAAACACTTTCGAGCAGAACGATCTAATGTTCATCGGGTTAATAAGTCCGCTCGCGTTTCGGGCCATTTTTATATGACACAGATTTTATGATACACATCGGTCAATTTAATACCTTAAGAGTCGTTAAGCAGGTTGAGTTTGGCGTTTATCTTGACGGCGGCGATCGGGGCGAAATTCTCCTCCCTCGCCGTTATGTACCGCCCACCACACAAATTAACGAGTCTCTCAATGTATTTATCTACTTTGATTCCGACGACTGTTTGATTGCCACCACTGAGCAACCCAAAATCCAATGCGGCCAATGTGCATTATTAACCGTAAAAGATGTCAACAGAGTGGGAGCTTTTATGGATTGGGGGCTGATGAAAGACCTGCTAGTGCCCTACGCAGAGCAACATAAACCGTTTGAGGTCGGGCAAAAATTTGTAGTTACTGCCTACACAGATGCTCACAGCGGACGCATATTGGCATCATCAAAATTACATCGCCACTTAAAAGAAACTGCCAGCCATTTCAAGCCACTTGCCCCCTGTCAGCTGCTAGTGTTTGGCAAAACCGACATGGGTTATAAGGTAGTCATCGACGATCACTACCTTGGCCTAATATTTCGTGACGAAGCATTTAAACCCCTCAAATACGGGCAGCGTTTAAGCGGCTACATTAAAGGCACGCGCCCGGATGGCAAATTAGATGTGTTATTGCAGCTACCTGCTGGTGTAGGGCGAGATGAACTGAGCCAAAAAATCCTCGCATACATGGAAGCACAGGGCGGAGTATCACTCATCACAGACAAAAGCCCGCCAGAAGATATTTACCGTTTATTTAACGTCAGCAAAGCCAATTTTAAGAAGGCCTTAGGAAGCTTATTAAAACAAGGAAAAGTATCTCTCAGCCCGACCTCGGTTCATTTGAAGACCTGAGGCTAACAGCTCCAACTTGATCTGAAAATATCCGGTTTTTAAGGATTATCCCATCTCACCATTTAGTCGAATGGTCTTAAGAATCAAACAAGTGGGACTAATGAACCCTCTCTTTCAACAAGCATATTCAGCGCTATTCCAAAGTCACAATCAAGTAAACACAGGCAGATACTAATTTTACCGTTTGCTGTATATGAACGAATTGAGTGTAAGCCTACCACTCAAGGGATTTGAATCGAAAGGGAATTCTTTAGAAATATTACCGGAGTGCAGTACATTCGCTGGATATACAACCATGCGATTAAACACCGCATCAACACAAGCAATTTGATCAAAATATTCATTCGGCCCATTCATATAAGAATTAAGTGAGCCAGACAACGCACCCTCATCAATTACAGCTTCATTATAAAGACCAACCCTCTCCTCTGTTATTCTTTCAAAACCAGTTCTCCTGTGTCTATATAACGAGGTCCCTCCCAATTTTTTATCACACAAATAGTGCACACAAGCAAAATCACCATACTGATAAGAATCAACATGGGGTAGACATTGTTGATGCTTTAATTGCTCTGGCGGTGTAGTAACCAAGGAGTAAAAAGACCTGCCACCAGACAAGTTATTTTTTGGCACATCGAATATGCTCGCAAACAATTCAGAAAGATAATCGTAAAGTGTATGGATATACATTTTGGGCGCATGCATTCGAACGCCAGGGTAAAAATTATCCACCTTTGAAAAATTGTAATGGGTCGAGCAGTAATCAACCAGATGATGCGCATCTTTAATTAAATTATCTATGATTATTACAGGGGTCCTTTCTCTCCCAACAACCATGAATTCGCAATAAAAATCCGGATGAATACTTAGCATAAGTTTTAAATAGACCTATCCAACGGAACCACAATAATGACTTAAAAACTCTTGGTGTTTAGAGAGCTCTGCCATATTGGCATTTACCTCATCTTTAATACCATTCAAAAAAGCCTTCAGTTCGATTTCTGGCATCAGATCAACAATAGGATGGTAACCCGATGGCATAACCCCCTGACCAATCATAACCTGAAGCCAGGAATCTAATCGAAAGAGTTCCCCCTCGACTTGATAAGACTTACCAACATCGCTGAACAATTTAATTCGATGGGCGAGATCACTCGGAATCTCCATATCTTTGCAGTAGCGCCAAAATTCGCTGTCATTGCGCTCTGTGGCTTTATAATGCAGAATAATGAAATCACGGACTCTTATAAATTCGCTTCTTGCTTGTTCATTATATTCGTCGACAATAGATTGTTTTATCTCCCCGGAAGGGAAAAGTGCCAACAATCGCGTTATAGAGGTCATGATCATATGGATACTTGTAGACTCTAAAGGCTCCAAAAATCCAGACGACAATCCAAACGCGACACAGTTTTTATTCCATGCTTTTTTACGCATACCGGTATTAAACCTGATCACTTTAGGCTCATTCAGAGTTTTACCTTCAACACTCGACAATAACATATTGATGGCCTCGTCATCCGACATATGCTGACTGGAAAACACCAATCCATTTCCAACTCTATTTTGCAACGGTATTTTCCAGCGCCAACCGGCCCGGTGCGCTATGGATCGAGTATAGGGCACCGCCGGCCCAACAGATTCAGTTTGAACAGCAATAGCACTATCGCAAGGTAACCAATGCCGCCAATCTTCATATCCTGTTTTTAAAGTTTGCTCAATCAACAACCCTTTAAATCCCGAACAATCAATAAATAAGTCACCCAATATTTCTTGATTGTCATCCATTTTAAGAGCAGTTATAAATCCAGATTCAACATTTTGAGAAACTGCAACTATTTTTCCCTGCACCCGCTTTACACCGCGCGGTTCAGCAATATTTCTTAGAAAAACTGCGTAACGCCCCGCATCAAGATGAAAAGCATAATTCAATTTTGTCTTACTATTTAGTGAAAACAAATTTTCAAGCGCGGCCTTATACTCAAGACAGTAGTCCCCCAGCCCACCTTGCATTCCTATTTTTTGGCCCCTCAGCCAGAAATGAACGAATTCAGTGATTAGAGTCTGCCTACCAGTAACACCGAATGAATGAAAATATTGCTCGCCAATCTTACTCCAATTCTCGAACTGAATACCCAATTTGAAAGTTGCATTTGTTGCACGCATAAATGCCTGCTCGTCTATCCCTAGCAATCGATGAAAAGTTCGCATCGGCGGAATAGTGGCCTCACCAACACCCACCGTTCCTATCTCGTCCGATTCAATTAAGGTGATGTCAAGCAGCTCCCCCATTTGTTTTGAAAGTGCTGCCGCTGTCAACCAACCTGCAGTCCCGCCCCCTGCAATGACGACCTTCATTTTTCTACCTAGCATTTTTGTATTCCATCAACGATTAAGTTTATTTAGAAGTAACGCTCTTAGCTTTCTAACATTAAGTCGATCAAGCGCAGACAAAAATCCCCGCGCAGCCGGAGGGATAAAGTTGTTTGATTTCTCGGCTCCATTGAATATGTAATAATCAAAAAAATGCCTCCATGCTTCCCTTTCCGCTGCTGACTTGTCCCGAATACCGAGCATAGCCATATATAAAGCATTCATACCCGAGGTCAAAAATGTTGGCGCATCATCCCACCAATAATTAACCAAAATATTGTATGGATCCAAGCCTTCCACATGATGCCACCACATGCTAGGCAAATATAAAGCATCACCACTCTCCAATTCTGCTACTTGTGCAGTTAATAATGCATCCTTAAATTTTGGGAATTTTTGAAAGTCAGGATTCTTAAAATCGACCAAGCTTATCACTTGCCCTCCAGGGGTTGGCTCGAGAGGCCCGGGGTAAAGATTGGCTATTTGCTCCGGAGGAAAAATTGTAAATTTTCGACGACCAGCAACACAACAAGCTATATTACTTAAGGCATCAAAATGACAAGTGGCAGTGGTAGCGCTACCAATCCATATACTAACTCGCTCGCTCATTGCATCTGGATGTTCATCTCTCGGAATAGCGATGTCATTTTCACTACGAAACCCCGGCAAGTGGGTATCAATAATATTCGAAGCTATGTAATACGCAGGATCATTTGCCTCATGCATTCCCGCAAGAATAAAATCCAAAGTATCATCAATACGCCCTTTGAAGCTTTCATAATTTAATTGTGTACAATCCTCACTGTAAAACATTCGACCATCATTCTCGGCAGGAATTTTACATACGACCGTAGAGCTTCCATTATAAAAGCGCTTTATATACTCAACTGAACTCCTCTCGGATTCCCGCCCCGCTTGAACCGCCGGCCAATTACACACCAATTGCTTGAGAATAACCGGTTCTGAAGCATAAACCACTTCTTTGGGAATCTTGTACGGATCGATTCCGAACAGGACTTTTGTCTTTTTAACGCCAGTCAATTTTAGTCTCGCTTGAGCAATAACTGGCGGTTTTTCCAGTCAATCAATTTTTGAACATTGGACATGGACACAGCTATAAAATACGCCGCCTGAAGAAACCCTGCCCGATTAAGCTCTTCCAATTCTGCGCCACTTAACTGGTGCAACCTATCTATATTTACAGTCTCAAAACCAGAAATTTTCAACTTGTCTTGATTTTGAAATTCAATATCCAGCACCAAACCTTCCAAAAGCCGAAACTTATTAAATGCGTCAAACATCAATTTAGTAAGTGGTATTCCGTCATTGATAACCTCCAGTGTTTGGGAGATGTAATTCAGATACATGCTATTCCCGCCATTATCCAAAAATAGATTTTGGCCATCCTCACAACCAATCTTAGGATGATTAACATCTACGTACACCATCGGATTTTGTTTTTCTATTCCATTTACCATTTCGCGATGGATACCAATTGAAAAAGGCCCTCTTGCCATAGCGGCAGGAACATACTCTGCATTCCATCCATGATTTTTTTGATGTCCCCCACCAGTACCTGTAAGAAATAAATTTTCATCCTTCTCAAAACCAAACAGCACAATAGCCTGATATTCATCACTCTCAGGGCTTTTACGGCACAATATTGGATATTCTTTCTGAACATGCGCAAACTCAGTAATGTAGGTAAGTGTGCTGACCACATTATCACCTAGGTCTGCTGAAAATTTTGAGGACACCCTTAACTGTTCATGGGTGACATTGTTTAATGCTTCAACTTTTTGCATGTAATCTTTACCGATCATTTTTGGCATTGGGCCAACCGAAACGAAAAAGAGTCGCCTAAGCGACCCTTTTTTATAAACAACTTACCAGCTAATGGTTAGAAGTTGTAACGAGCACCCAATTGGTAACGAGCGCCAAGGTCATCATAACCAATCATCATGTTTTCATTACGAGCGTGCTCGCGACGATCTTCTCCAGTCAAATTAATACCTTCGAAAGATACAGCCAAATCGTCCGTAATGTGGTAAGTCACGTTAGCATCAATTTGACTATAGGCTTCTATATAGCCTGGGTTTTTAGAACCCACACCCGTTCTGTTTAAGAACTCATCACGCCAGTTGTAAGCAAGTCGAGCCTCAACACCGTATTTTTCGTACATAAGCACGAGGTTGGCAGTATCGCTTAACCCGAGCAAAGCAAATTGATTCGCGTCAAGATCTAAAACGTCAAACTTAACATCACCTCTTACGATGGTGTAGTTAGCTTGTAAACCGAAGCCTGTTTCACCAAAGAAGTGCTGCCCCGCAAACTCGGCACCATAAATTTTTGCTTCACGGCTATTAACCGGACTGCTCATGGTGAACGTCATCAGCGGGTCATCGCCCGTCGGAGTGATGGCAGTATAATCATCGAACTTTTGACTATTGAAATGGGAGTTCAATTCATCAGTGTAGGCCGCTGCGCCTGTAGGATATTTAGTTGGGTTGGACAGAATCTGCATCATTGCATAGATACTAGCACTATCAACATTAATACCTCTGCTCAAAAGAGCCGTCCTAGCCGCCTGCGCTCTCGGGCCCGCCGTTTGATCTTGAATACCTATCTCTGGAAATGTTCGCTCCACTTGCTCGGTGCCGACAAAGTTGGCAACACGTTTTTCAAACAAGCCAACAGACACATAACTAGCATCATCAAAATACCACTCTACGGAGATATCAACGTTGTCTGATGTTAACGGCTGCAATTTTGGGTTCTTACCATCTGCCTGAACTGTGGAGCCAGGATTCAGCGTAGAGCCGCTTGGGTTACGAAAGGTAGTTGCTGCGCCCAGATCGCCTAAAGTGGGACGAGCCATAGTTTTGCTGTAGGAGAATCTTGCCACAATCTCATCTGTCAACTTGGATGACACATCCAGGTTTGGCAACATGACATCATAACTATTCTCGGCAACAGTTTTTGAACCCGCTGGCTTGGCCGATGGGGAGAAGTCGTTATCTGACTGCCAGGTATAAAAATCAAGCGGCGGAGTATCAGAAGATGAGACCTGGTCGGTTGTCTCATAACGCAAGCCAGCAACTACATCGAGATCCAGCCCCGCAACAGTACCTTTTGTGCCTAGCTGAGCATAAATTGCATCAGTGTCTTCCTGAACGTCGTTGTTGCTTCTGCTATTGCGGATTGCGCCAGGAATTTGTGTATCTTCTACACCAACGTAGGCTTTTTTGTCGGCGGCAGTATATTTAGCGACCAAAGCAGCGGCTAAAGTGCGTGCATCTGCACGGAAGCCAATATGCGGAGAATTACCCGTGCCCACATCGTTAAACTCCCCTGCAACATCGAATGGCTCAAAGGATCCGACAGGGAACTCACCCGGCGCCGAAGCACCCCAACCACCCAACACTTGGTTTTGATTGGTGTTGTAATCGATAGTATTGGAACCTACTTCACGACGTTCGATACCAAAATCAAAACGACCATCATCAAATACCCATTGCGCATCCACTTTAGCCTGAGTTACGTCAGACACTTGTTCTGCTGACCAAACGCGCATTACTGAAGAACTTAGATCTCTTTCATCCAAAGTTCCGTCAATAGTGTGAGTCCAATTTGGGATTTCAGCGCCGCTAAACTGCCAGCTTGCACCCGATTTAATTGGGGCCCCTACACCAATGTCCAATTCGCCTGAATGGCCCGGGCCAGTTGGCACGCTCTCCATAGTTGAATCATGAACATCGAAATTCAACGTCAATTCGTCATTAACAGCCCATTTAACATTTAAACCAGTTGACTCCAAAGTATCTTCTTGAGCGCGATACTGCTGGGAAAAGCCAATGTCCTTTCTCTCTGTGCCGTAGTTTTCGGTAATAAATATAGGTGTTTTAATAGTCGAGTTATCAAATTCGACAGATTTTACATTCGTACCGTTTTGTACCCATGTAGTCACTTCGCCGCGATGCTCAGTTTGATTGTTCTGCGCGAAGGTGTAATCAAGGGTGGCGGTCACATTCTCAACAGGTCTATATTGGAAAGTAAGCTGCGCATTGGTGCGGTCACGCTCACGATCTGAGAAGGTATACCGAACATCCTTGGGGCGGGAGTAAAGCTGGCCAACCGCAGGGGCGTTTTTGAATATGGCGCTGTTAGCCGGGTTTTCATATATGGTCGGCGCATCGGCAGCGCCCCATACATCTACTACCCAATCATTAACCGTAGCGCCAGTGAAGCCCGAGTCGCGCTCTTGGTAGCTTGCGGTCAACGACACACCGAACATTTCAGCTTCATCAGACCAGCTAACCAAACCCGACAATTCTGGTGTGATGTCGTCGCCAGTACGGTTGGTAGTATCCATTACGGCTTTACCACCAACAGACGCTTTAAAGCCTTGATTATCCAAAGGCTTGGCAGTTTTAATGTTTACAGATGCACCGATACCGCCTGCAGCGATATTTGCTTTACCTGTTTTGTAAACTTCTACGCCGGCAACCGCCTCAGAAGCAAGGTTTGCAAAATCAAAAGCTCTTGAGTTACCAGAGCGCGTAGACGCATCGGCGCCAGAGTTGCCGCCGTAGGCACTGCCGGTCGGAAGTGTTCTTCCGTTGAGAGTTACCATATTGTAATCGGGGCCGAAGCCGCGAACGGTGATTTTAGAACCTTCACCGTTGGAGCGGTCGATAGACACGCCGGTTATACGCTGAAGGGATTCAGCAAGGTTAGTATCAGGGAATTTACCCATATCTTCTGCACTAATAGCATCGACCACCCCTGCAGACTCGCGTTTGATGTCCATGGCTTTTTCTAAAGCACCGCGGATACCAGTAACCACAACTTCTTCTGCTGCATCTTCTGCGTAAACATGCTGCGCAGAGAACATGGTAGTTGCCATTAGCGACACAATTGCGCTTGATAATTTAGTCTTTTTTAACATTTGATTCTGACTCGCCTTATTTAGGTTCAAGGGTGAGGGTGGACGGATCTTTGGGGACTACAGATACTTATTTACATTATTTTTACTGTCATTGCACAGTAAGCCTAACAAAATAATAACTCTACAAACAAAATGCGAACCCAAATACGGCACAACATATCGCCTGTTAAGCATGCATCTGAGGTGTTTCATTCTCTTGGTTATGGATGAGGCTCAAGTTTCAGCCCACCATACAATAGACCAGTTAACCCAAAAGTGTTAATGCTCAACTGTGTGGTTGCTTGAAACTCCATTTCACCGCTTACGATTGCTGTAGCGCGTAAGACCAAGACGACTGAGAACCCTTCTGATCGCCATTGCCATGTTTACTTTTATTGTTTTTTAGATTCTTCCCCCTGAACAAAGCCGGGAGGAAGCAAACCATTTTCAACCAGTTGCCAGGTTGCTCACCGTACCGAATCGTGGACACGTGAAGCACTCTCATACAAGCTGGCCTATAACAAACGATGCCACATTGGGACTTAAAAGAAAAGAGGTTGGCTGCTTCTACACGAAATGTTTCTAATCGTTTTAGCCGCCAACGGACAAATTATGCAAAATTGTCTCAATAATTCGGATCGGTCGGCTTTACTTTTCTGCATTCGAAAAATTCAGAACACAGAATCTGCGCGCATAACATCTGAAAATGAACCCCTTTTAGCGCCACCAACCAGCATCGCCACGGGAGTTTTACCCATCAAAAACCGACAAAAGATTAAAAAATAATCTTTTTGGGCGTTTTTAAACCTTTGATTCTGAATTGCGAAAATTGCATCTGGGCCGATTTTAAATAGCCGCAGGCGGTATTTTTTGCCTGAGATGCATCTGATTCAAACAGAATCAGATGCATCCGAAAGAGGATTTTTGCCGCACGCAGCTCAACAAAAGATCAAAAAATAAACAGAAAGACCGCGAATCAGTCAACCCGGTTTGTTGCTGGGCGATAGAAATAGAACGCACCTATCTATTTACTTATTTGTGCACACACATCGCCACAACTCCCCACATTTGTCCGTGCCCAAGGCGAATTTGATTTTGAATTTAGAACGTAGCGGCGTGCAGCTGACGCTATAGAGGTGGGCTGAGTCTCTCTATCCAACGAACACCACAGGTTGCCGCAAAGGACGCTCCTGGTTGTATCAGCGCTATTCCCTCGCCTGTATTAAAGGCATTTATGCCGCAACTGACAGGCTCTATGGCGATTGAGGCGCGGTCGGGCGGGATACATATTTGCAGATAATTAAATTGACCTCTGCCGCTTGTTTGCCAAATGGCAACGCCATGCCGAGAACGCTCGGACCAGAGGACGACTTCTTGTACTGAACAATCCGAGGCTGTGGCTGCGTCGAGCAGGAAACAGGTGTCGAAACCCGTATCGCCAACTAGCGTCGGGGTCACAAACGCATTCTGCGGCTGCAAAACACCCGTCGGTAGCAGACGCTCATCAACCACCACTCGCCTGGATGCAGGTAACTGCAGGTGCAAATTATCAACTGGTTCGCCCAGTGTGAAATAGGGGTGCCAACCTATACCCACCGGCACTTCACAAGAGGACAGATTGTGCACTGACATTTCCAGCTCCAGCGAGCCTGCGGAGTCAAGTGTATAGGTCATGACTATGCGAGCGGGAAAGGGGTATGCGTCCCTGTCTCCGGCATAGTCATATACGGCCTGAGCCTGGGCCCGGGAGGGGCTGAGATGAGAGGAGGATATTTGCACCGGCAAATGCTGAATAAAACCGTGCAATGCGTTGTTGCGTGCAGCCTCGTTGACAGGGAATTGATAGCTGCGGCCCGCAAAGTCGTAGCGGCCCGCATCCAGCCTATTAACGAAGGGATACAGTGGCACGCCGCGATAATATTGATCCTGTTCGATGGCCTGGGCTGTATCAAACCCTGCTATCACATTGTGTTGTACACCCTGGCTATCGGTGAACAGCAACGCATTGATAATTCCGCCGTGGGCTGAGAGCAGCTCCAGGCGCGCCTTGTTATCAGCCGTGGCGAGTTCAAAATGGGGGTAATCTTTATTCGCAGACATAGTTACACCGCCGGCAAAGCATCGGCCCAACGGCCGTAGGCTTCTGCGTAGGCAGCCATCAAATCGGCCTGTGGTTCGATCACTTTTAATTTAACCAGGCCGCCGAAAGCCTCTTGTGCGCTAGCGTAGAAACCGCTGCCAATCGCCGCCGCTCGGGCCGCCCCTTCAGCGCCGTCCGTGTTGTAACACTCAACCGCCGCCTGAGTAGTATTGGCAAAAGCCTGAGCAAAAACATCACTTAAAAACATATTGCCGTAGCCCACGCGCACGACATTACATTGCCCACCGAGGCTTTTTAACACATCAAAACCCTGGTTGAGGGCGAACACTATGCCCTCTTGTGTGGCACGGATCATATGGCCTACGCCGTGGCGGTTCAGTTCGAGCTTGGAAAAACTCGCGCCTATGGTGCGGTTTTGAAAAATGCGCTCGGCGCCATTCCCGAAGGGATGGAAAATCAATCCATCAGCGCCCACTGGAGTATTGGCAGCCCAGGCATTTAATTGACCGTAATCGATGCTGTGACCGTTAGCGCCTAATAGCTGACGCAGCCAGCTATAGGAACGGCCGGCACCATTGACACATACCAGCACACCGTTGCGAGGTGCCTCTTGGGCGTGGGTGACGTGTAAGAAGGTGTTGACGCGGGATTGTCGATCAGCGGCTTTTTGATCGGTGACGCCGTAAATAACACCCGAGGTGCCCGCCGTTGCGGCCACCTCACCTGGGTGTAATACGTTCAAGCTGAAGGCGTTATTGGGCTGATCGCCGCCGCGATAGGCGACAGGAATGCCCGCCGGGATACCCAATTGGCTAGCGGCTTGAGCATTGACCTTCACCTGCACCCCAATACTCGGGCAGATGTCCGGTAACAGCTGGGCATCAATATTCCAGTGTTCAAGCAGTTGCTTAGCCGCAGTTTGTGACTCGAAATCCCACAGAGTGCCCTCGGACAAGCCCGAGGCGGTGGTGGTAATTTCGCCGGAGAGTTTCATGGCGATAAAATCGCCGGGCAACATCATTTTATGAATGCGGGCAAAGAGGCTCGGCTCATTCTCTTGCACCCAACGCAATTTGGCGGCGGTGAAATTGCCGGGTGAGTTGAGTAGGTGACCAAAACAATAATCGGCGCCCAGATCAACTAAGGCCTTGTTGCCGATTTCAACGGCACGGCTGTCACACCAAATGATAGATGGGCGCAGCACATGTTGTTCTTTATCGACCAGCACCAGGCCGTGCATCTGGTAGGAAATACCTATGGCCGCAATGCGCTTAGGGTCAACACCGGGCTTTTTAAACAGTATTGCGCATCCTTGGACTATACACTGCCACCAGGTCTCGGGATCTTGCTCAGCCCAACCAGGTTCAGGGCTGTTGATGGCGAGTTCTGATTCTGGGTAGGTAGTTGAGGCGAGGGATTTGCCGCTCGCGCCATCCAAGATAGATAGTTTTACTGAAGAACTGCCTACGTCGATACCGAGGAAATGCATGGATTTAACCTATATTGATTCGATTTAACGGGATAGGGGTGCGCGCCGGGGGCTTGTTTTAGCGCCTGGCAGGGATTAAAAAGCGCGCGATTGTAGCACCGCAGGCGTCTCTTCCGTTAAAAAATGCGCCCGGCAAGGTGGTTTTTCCGCGCTAAGTCACACTCGCAGACGGCGCTGTACATGCAGTATTGGCGGAGGAAAGTGCTATAGTGCGGTTGCCGCCACGCGGCTTTGTGGAATCTTGCGACCATCAGCGCCAGCCTCCCACAATCGCCATTATTTCATTAACAATAAGACTGACGATTGAGACCCACTATGAGCCCAAACGCCGCGCAATCCTCTGCGCAACCTTCTGAAAATTTTGTTTTTATTCTGCTGATTAGCTGTGTCGCCACCATCGGCGGCTTTTTGTTTGGGTTTGACAGCGGAGTGATCAATGGCACCGTTGAGGGCCTGAAGGTTGCCTTCAACGCCGACTCTATAGGCACAGGCTTTAATGTCGCTTCTATTTTATTAGGCTCGGCCATTGGAGCGGTCAAGGCCGGCGTCTTGGCCGACCGCTATGGCCGCCGCAGCATGTTGATGGTGGCGGCCGTTTTATTCGTGGTGTCTGCCTGGGGAGCGGGGGTTTCCACCAGCTCACTCGAGTTCATTTTGTACCGTGGTCTAGGTGGTTTAGCGGTGGGGGCGGCGAGCGTAATGGCGCCCGCCTACATCAGCGAAGTAGCCCCAGCCCGCTACCGGGGCAGCCTGGCCACCATCCAGCAGGTAGCTATTATCAGCGGCTTAACGGCAGCTTTTTTAAGCAACTACTTATTGGCAAAAATCTCCGGCTCGGCCCTACATCCGCTGTGGTTTGGCTACGAAACCTGGCGCTGGATGTTTTGGGTGGCAGTGGCGCCTGCAGTGGTGTTCTTATTCGCGTTATTTTTAATTCCTGAAAGCCCGCGTTATTTAGTAGCCAAACAAAAAAACGATCAGGCCCTCAAAGTGCTGCAAAAACTCTACGGCACAGCCATGGGCCAACAAAAACTCAGCGAAATTAGCGCATCGCTCGCCGCCGATCACCACCAGCCGCGCCTCTCCGATTTAATCGATTCCACTACCCGCAAAATTCGCCCCCTCGTCTGGGTGGGTGTGGGCCTTGCGTCCTTTCAGCAGTTGGTGGGTATCAACGTAGTGTTTTATTACGGCGCGGTGTTGTGGCAGTCGGTAGGATTTTCTGAAAACGATTCTTTATTTATCAACGTAGTATCCGGTTCTCTGAGCATCGCGGCCTGTATTGCGGCTTTGCTATTGGTCGATAAAGTGGGCCGCAAGCCGTTGCTGTGGATCGGCTCGGTGGGCATGGCAATTACTCTAACTCTGTGCACCATTGCCTTCTCTACCGCATCGCTGGATGCCAAGGGCAGTTTGAGTCTGTCCGAAAGCATGGGCACGCTGGCGCTGGTGAGTGCCAATTTATATGTGATTTTCTTTAACTTCTCCTGGGGCCCAATTATGTGGGTTATGCTCGGCGAGATGTTCCCCAACCAAATTCGCGGCTCCGGCCTTGCGGTGGCGGGCTTTTCACAGTGGACCTGTAACTTTGGTATTACCATGACCTTCCCGATTCTGCTCGCCTCCGTTGGGCTATCGGGCGCCTATGGGTTTTACGCCTTCTGTGCAGCGCTCTCCATAGTGTTCGTTGTCAAGTACGTGCATGAGACCAAAGGCGTTGAATTAGAAAACATGAAAGGCTGATACAGCCGCAGGATGCATTGCCCGAGACGGGGCAATGCATCCTCATTTAATTACACCCTATCCCCGCTCCCTTTTTCCGCCCTCTAGTCTCCTCAGCACATATCCTCCCGTTTTTCACCAGCGCACTTTAGCGCCCTCATTTATAGGCTAATCATGAACCTAAGCTCACTTGTGCGCAGCCGCTACGCAACCAAAGCATTCGCACCCGGCCAGTCGATTCCAGCCGAACACCTCACCCAACTGTGTGATCTGCTGCGTTTTGCGCCCTCCAGTACCAACGCACAGCCCTGGCATTTTGTTATCGCACAAACAGCTGCGGGCAAAGCACAAGTGGCTACTGCCGCACACGGACCATTTACCAGTAATGCCAGCAAAATTAACAACGCAAGCCTATGCGTAGTGTTTTGCACAAAAACCGAGTTAAGCGATGACTATTTAGCCGAGGTGTTAAACCAAGAAGAACGAGATGGGCGGTTTGATCCCAACCCGGCGTTTAAACAAAGCGTAGATAGCGGGCGGAAAATGTATGCTGATTTGCACCGCCAGCAACTTAACGACGTGCAGCATTGGATGGAAAAACAAGTGTATTTAAATATGGGGTTTTTTCTGCTGGGCGCAGCAACACTAGGCTTAGATGCGGTTGCAATCGAAGGCATAGACAGGGATGTTTTAAACCGTGAATTACAGCTAACAAGCCGAGGCCTCAGCTCGGTTGCCCTGGTGGCAGTGGGTTACCATGCGGATACCGATTTTAATGCCAGTTTGCCCAAATCGCGTTTTGCCGCAGAAAAACTCATGTGTTTTATATAGGGCGCACACCTAACCACTTGCATCCATAACTAAAGGCACCTCGGCTTAACGACCTGAGAGATAAATAGCAGCTTGTTGAAATTCACCTAAATCCATTTAGGCGTGCATTGCTCTACCTCGATTTCATTCCCGATGAAATGCTACCTCCCCCATCCATGGCAATGTCATTAAGTTAAGCCCAGCTCCCTCACCCTAGCCCTCTCCCAAAGGGAAAGGGGACAGTAGGTGCTAACCCCGTAAACCTTGTTTTTGGCTCCCTCTCACACAAGGACTTTATGGATGTAGGAGGTAGAGCACGCTGGGAGCAGTTACCGAGAGGGTTGGGGTGAGGGTAAGAATGGGAGTGGGAAACAACTCAGAATCCTTAACTAAATGACACTGCCATCCATGGTGTCGTCCTGCATCCCTGCAGTCGTCCGGTTTTTTCGCCAAATTTGCCTTGCCAGACCGTCGCCGCCAACCTATTTCAGCAGGCTGTTAAACTCCGTCGCGTTTGCGCTGGCGAATGCGCGCAATATTTAATTGTGTCTCCACCATGAGTTTACATTTCACCAGAGAAACCAACTGCCAATCTTTAGTCGCACCAGGCCAATCTAATTCATCCAGGCGAATAATCCCCTGCCCCACCGGCATACGCGGCGTCAACCAGCGCGCCATATGATCCCAGGCGGATTCCTCCACCAGGCTATCGGTGGACTTATTTTTAGGTATCTGGCGATTTAATGGGCCGCTGCTAGCCAAATAAGGCCAGGTGTCGCTCTCACCTGCGCAGTGCAGGATAATTTGTGCATCGTCCGACCAGCCGCCGGTAATTGTTGCCGCCAGCACAGGCGCAGGGATTTCTAGGTGCACAGATTTGCGCTGCACAGCAAACCCCTGGTGCTGAGGAATAATTTCACACAAGGCCAAACTATTAATATCCGCTAAATTGTGCGGATGCTGCAGCTGCCACAGCGCCAAAGCGCGCCGCAAAAAACCGATCCAGTGCACCAGTTGTTGCTGTTTTTCCTGAGTTTCTAACTGCAGACGCAGGATGGCCCCCTTGTCATCACAAATATACAAAACGATATGCTGGGCGGCGACACAATAAAATAATTGGCTAACTCCAGGTTGTATATGATGACAAATAACCGCTAAAGGTTGCTGCGGCAGACAAAAACTATCCACCACCAAGGGGCAAAATACTTCCTGCTCCACCGCCAAAAAATTCCATAAATCCCGCTCACTGTAAATATTCAGCGGCAATAAATCGTCATTTTGCCATTGCATACAGCAGTGTTTGCCGCCTAAGGAAAATAAAAAACGGCGCTGGCGCATATCCGACCGATTAAAACATTCAAACACGGCGCGCATTAATTGCAACACGCGCTGACTGCAGGCAGTGCTTAAATGGCTGGCGACAGTTTCGCATTGCATCCACTGCCAGCAGGTGTCGCTGAGTTCACGCCAACACCAGCGCACATAATCCACCAAGGCTTCCGGCCCGCAAAAAGATACACAGGCCCACTCACCCCAGCTGTTGCGCGTAAAACAATCCAGCCGCTGAATTAAATTAATTTGATTAGGGCCATAATTTAAAACATCTAAAGCGCCGCCATTGGCAGAGGGGTTAATCTCCGCCGCTGTATTTTGCCAATTAATAATAACCAACAACGCCTCAACGCGGGGCTCTTGTTTGAAGGCTGCAAGGCCTATAGGCGTGTTATTTTGCACCACCCAATGGTGAATTAAACTGCGCGCGCGCTCTGATCCCGCATCTGGTGTGCCGGGCCAAATTATTTTGGAATGACTGGAAACAATTGAGTTTACGCTACACCACAACAACAACTCCTGCAGGCTATTGGCCGTGTATAAATCATGGCCAGAATTACCATCGGCCAAGGCCCAGGATTGTGCGGTAGGCTTTTTGAACCACAGCTGCTGGGTGGTTAAATCTTTTTTAATCCCTGGATTAATCAATAATTGTTTGCCTGGCTTCATACCGAAGGCGGCGGTTAATTTATGGCTGAGCAAGCGAAAATCGTCGCCGCAGAGTTTATTATTCAAGCCGCTGTGGCGGGCCGCCACATTTAACTCCAAAAATGAACGCATAAGCGTTGCCACTAAGGCATCGTTCTCCTCCATCACATCTTTGAGGCTCCAGCGCATACGTTCATCTAAATAGGCAATACGCGCCGAACTCCAGCCCCAGTGGCGGCACATACGCCCTAGCACCTGGCGCTGCCAGGATTTGGCGCCCGCGCCTATTTTTTTGGAAATACCTCGGTTCACCTTAAAATAAAAGCTGCGCCGCACCACTTCAAGGCGCACCGAATCCGAGCGGCGCAGCAGATAGTCTTCTAAAAATTGGTAGAGTGCGATGTATGGATCCAGCTCATTTAAATCATCGCGGCCAGCGTGAATTTTTTGTTTGTGCAAAAGGCTGAGCGGTGAGAATTCCGCTTGGTAATTTACATAGGCTTCTAGCAGCACTAATTTTAAAACGGATTTATACGGCGCCTCTATGGCTTTATGCAGCTGCCAAAGCCCGGCGCCAACAAACTCTTCAGCGGTAAAATGCGCCGATGCACCAAAATCAATATAATCCTGCTCGTTAATAAAATGGTTGCGCAGCAACACCGCCACATAACGCGCATACTCGCCTCTGCGCTCCACAGCAGCGGGCACCAGCCACCATACCGGTAAGCGCCCCGCCAGCCAGATGCTGGTGCGGTAGAATTCATCCAGCAATAAAATACGCTGCAATTCGCCGCTGGATTCTTCCGATATAGGCAGTACATCACCCTGCAAAAATGCCTGATGATTCATCAAAAAAAAGTGGACTTCCAAGCCGAGGGTTTGCGCCCATTGGCTGATGAGCTGGGCTTTTTGTTCTAACTTGGCTAAATCAGCGGTTGATAATTTAGGTTGGTAACACAGCCAAATATCAAAATCGCTGCGCGGTGTTTGCGCGATAGTCCCTAGGCTACCCATTAAAAATAAACTGAGAATTTTCGCTTCTTCACGCAAAAAACGCTGGGGCGTAAAGCCACGGCTTAAACTGCGCGCTGCTGCGATGGTGTCTTTATCCCAATTAAAACCCACCAGGCCGACAGGTGTGCTTTTGTCCACAAAACCGGGAAAGGATGGATGATTGACTTGAAACAATACCGGCAGCAGGCGCAAAAATTGCTGCTGATTAAGTGTTAGCCCGTCTTTTACTCGCTGCAGCTTAAGACTATTTAGCGCTAAAAATCGCCCACGCAGTTCCAGAAGGCGATTGCGATCTATCGGCTCAACTATAGGGTCACTCATTTTGTGGCGATTAATCATAAGCTGTGTCTAAAACACCTCAAAAACGCCTAAACAATTTGCTGTTTACTCCCTAAAGATGCATCCAGGCGGGTATGTGAGCCGAATGGTTATAACCAACCCCTATTCTTTTGCTCAACTTCCCCAATAGTAGACGCTCGACACACTTTAATAGCGGTTAGATAAAAATAGTCTTAAGCGCCAGGGTTTAGATAAAAAATGTAAAAACTTTTCTACTGCCACTGGCGCAGCGTGTTTATAGTTGACATTTTTTGTTGGTATTGGCCTGCCATGCCGTGTACGAGCAGAGGTGTGCACCTACACACCCACAGGCCGAACGATTACTGGTGCAGTTATGCTCAGAAGAATTAATAATGCAGAAGTATTTTTAGAATGACTTTGCAGGAATTATTGCTTATTGGAGTAAAAATGTTTTATCGACCCGGCACTATTAATCTGGCGACACAATAGATCAGAGCGATCTATTGTGTCGCCAGATTAATAAGAAAGGGAATATCCATATGCGCCTCTAGCGTATCTGCCAAGCGATTAATGCTCTGCTCTTGGATCTGCGCATAATCGCACGCCGCTGCGTTATCTAAGCCCGCCCAGCGCAGCAGTGCCTCTTGTGCGGCAGGTTGATTAAATACCGCGTGTAGATAGGTGGCCATAATCCTTTGGTGCTCGTCCATACAGCCGTCGTAATAACCCTCACAGTCAAACAAAGGATTATTAAAAGCGGGGCCAACACTCACGCCCGCGTGAATTTCATATGCTTCAACAGGGCAGTTGCCCAGGCAAAGATGCACGCCCTGCCCGCGCACCCTGCGCAGGATTTTATTGGGCTGTAATTCGCTGACGAAATCGAGCAAACCCAAACCCTCGCTGTCGCCTGCCGGGCCTTCTAAACCCAATGGATCGCGGATACTGTGCCCGAGCATTTGCAAACCGCCACAAATACCCATTATTTTTCCACCCAGGCGCAGATGCCGATGGATTTTTTCCTGCCAGCCAAATTGTTTTAACTGCGCCAAATCAAAACGTACATTTTTACTGCCCGGCAGAATAATTAAATCCGCTGTGCAATCCATGTGATCTAAGGGCACAAACCTTAAATTGACCGACGGGTTAACGCGCAGGGGATCAAAATCTGTGTGATTGCTCAGGTGAGGCAATATTGGTACAACCACCTGTAATTGCCGCTCAGCGTGAGCGGTTTGCTGATTATTAATAGCGTCCTCAGCTTCTAAATGTAATAAGTGTAAATAGGGAATCACACCGAGCACGGGCCGCCCGGTTATAGCCTCCAACCAGTCAATGCCTGGCTGCAAAAGGGCCTGGTCGCCGCGAAAACGATTAATTACAAAACCGACAACCCGCGCCTGCTCCGCCTGGGAGAGCAGCATCAGCGTCCCGACTAAATGCGCAAATACACCACCGCGATCTATATCGGCAATTAAAATAACTGGGCAATCCACCGCCTCAGCAAACCCCATATTGGCGATATCGCCGCGCCGCAAATTAATTTCCGCAGGGCTGCCCGCCCCTTCTACCAAAATAGGTGTAAACCGTGCCGCCAATTGTTCTATGGAATCCAGCACAAGGGCTTTGGCCTGTTTTTTATAGTGGTGGTATTGGCCCGCCTCCATATTGGATAATGCGCGCCCCTGCAGAATAACCTGCGCGCCCGTGTCGCTATTGGGCTTGAGTAAAATCGGGTTCATATGCACGCAGGGGGGAATATTCGCCGCTTGCGCTTGCAGTGCCTGGGCGCGGCCAATTTCGCCGCCGTCGGCGGTGACAGCGGAATTTAACGCCATGTTTTGCGGTTTAAACGGCGCCACCGCAAAACCCTGCCGATATAAAACTCGACACAACCCGGCCACTAAGGTGGATTTACCCGCATCAGAAGTGGTGCCCTGCACCATTAAACAGCGGTGTGGATTATTAAATTGGCTGCGAGGCTTAGCGATGTACATTAAATTTAATCTCAATAATCAGTGGCGCCGCTTAATGCTGATGCTGGTGTGCCTGCTGGAATTCCCCTTCACAGGCACGGCGGTGGCGAGTGAGGGCGGGCAGATTAGCGCAGTCGATGCGCGCGGCAAAACCCTTCTATTAGCGCAGCGTGCCGAGCGGGTGATTAGCCTGGCACCGAGTATCACTGAATTGTTATTTTCCGCCGGTGCCGGCCACGCCATTGTGGGCGCGGTGGATTTTAGCGATTACCCCGCCGCTGCAGTAACCATTCCCCGCGTCGGCAGTTACGCCAATTTTGATTACGAGGCCATAGTTAAACTCAAACCGGATTTAATTATCGGCTGGCAAAGCGGTAATCCGGCGGAAAAAATTGCTCACTTGGAGCGTTTAGGGCTTAGAGTGTTTTTAATTGAGCCGCGCCGCTTGGACGATTTAATACACAGCGTGCGCACCTTTGCGCGTGTGGCAGGCAATGAAGGGCAGGCGCAGGCGAGTATTGAGGCCTTTAAACAGATTATTGCGCCCTGGCAAAACCGCCCTAAACGCGCAGCGCCGGTGCGGGTGTTTTATCAAATCTGGCACCAACCGCTTATGACACTCAATAAACAGCATTTATTTAATGAATTGCTGGAAACCTGCGGCGGGCAAAATGTATTTGCCGATTTAGCGCCCCTGGCGCCCAAAATTGATATAGAAGCGGTATTAAAAGCCAACCCAGACATCATTATTGCCAGCGGTATGGACACGGCGCGGCCGCAATGGTTGGATCAATGGCAACAGTGGCCACAACTCACAGCGGTAAAAAATGGCCATTTATTTTTTATTCCACCGGATTTATTACAGCGCCAAAGCCTGCGCGCTGCAGAGGGTATACAGCAATTGTGTCTGGCGATTGAAAAAGTAGCTCATTAGCCGTCTAGGGCAGCGCTGAAAAATGTAGGCGGCGAAGCGCTGGTTAGGCGAATTTGGCAAAAAAAAAACGGACGCCCCCAAGGATGGGGGAGGTAGAATTTCATCGGGAATGAAATCGAGAGCGACGCAGGAGGCCAAAGCCGAGGAGCAATTGCCGAATTTACACGGAGTAAATGAGCATTTTTTTGCCAAATTTAACAACGCTTGAGCGAGTAAGGTAATTTTCAGCGCTTCCCTAGCAGCGTGGTGAATACTACCTTGCCATTAACACGGCGCTAAAACGCGCCGGGATAAAAACCCCCAACTATGCCCTGCGCCCCAAAATAACGGTTCGGTTCGGCGAATTTGATTTGCATCAGGCAAACCGTAAAACCCGCTATAAGCGCTCTTTAAACCTGCTAGGCTTGCGCCCAGTACAGTGGTGCTATTAACCCGGCTGCGGCATCCATGCCGTATTGATTAATCCGGCACCGAAACCCGCCGAGTTAATAATCCGCCGCGCCGTAATCACCTGCTGTTAACGTCATCACCCAGTGTGCGCAATTTTTCCAGCCGCGCCCCCGGCGTGGGTATTAATTTAGCCATTTAATTAAGAATTTCACTTATGAGCCTATTTGAACGCATTGGTGGCGCCCCAGCGATGGACGCCGCCGTCAATATTTTTTATCGCAAAGTATTAGCTGACGAACGCATCAGCCATTTTTTTGAAACAGTTGATATGGAGCGCCAGGCTGCCAAGCAAAAAGCCTTTTTAACCATGGTATTGGGCGGCCCCAACCACTACAGCGGGCTTGATATGCGCAAGGCCCACGCCGGTATGAACCTCAGCCAAGTGCATTTTGATGCAGTGCTTGAACACTTGGCGGCTACCCTTAGCCAATTGGGCGTAGTTGCTGAGGATATTGCGCAGATTGCAGCCGTAGCGGAAAGCGTGAAGGCTGACGTGCTCAATCAATAATATGGCTCAGGTTGAATTTAACCGGCAGATTTTTGAGCTGGAGGAAGGCGCCAATCTGCTGAGCGCGCTTGAAGAGCGGGGGCTTAATCCTCACCGTGGCTGCGGAGCGGGCGTTTGCCAAGGCTGTTTAGTGCAAGTATTAGAGGGCACAATCCCGCCGCGCGCCCAAGAGGGGCTCTCCAGCCAGCAAACGGCGCAGGGGCTCGTCATGGCCTGTATGTGCTCTGTCGCAGGTCCGCTGCGCGCGCAAACCCCCAGCCAACCCTCGGTGCGCTACGCCAGCGAAGTGCTGCGCCAACGCTGGTTAAAAGGCGATATTTTGCAACTGTGTGTGAGTAAACCCTTTGATTATCAGCCGGGGCAATTTGTGCGTATTTTTGCCACCGAGGGCGCAGGTGCCGAATTACACGGCGTCGGGCGCTGTTACTCCCTCGCAAGCCTGCCCCAGGAAGCCCATTTGGAATTTCACATCCGCGTGTTACCCAATGGCCAAATGAGCCAATACCTTGCCCATATTCCCCTCGGCAGCCCATTGTTGTTACAAGGCCCCATGGGCCGCTGTTTTTATCAAGCCCGCAGCCTTGCACAGCCCTTGTTATTAGCGGCCATAGGCACCGGCATGGCGCCGATGTTGGGCGTCGCGCGCGCCGCCCTGAAGGCGGGCCACACAGGGCCAATTTATTGTGTAATGGGCGCCAAAGAAGAAACCGGCCTCTACCCCCTGCCCGGTTTGCATCAAATAGCGGCGGCGCCCAATGTGCGCATTTTTTATATAGTGCAGCAGGCGGGCCTGTACAGCGACACTTATGAAGTCGGCGATATATACCGCAAAATTCACGCATTGCTACCGGATATGAGAGGCCAGCAGGCCTATATTTGTGGGGCGCCGAGTTTTGTGCAAAAACTTAAAAAACAGTGTTTTTTAGCCGGTGCCAATTTGACAGACATTTTTGCGGACGCTTTTTTACCCAGCTAAAGCGATTGGCCTAATGAGCCTTTATCCGAAAAATTTCAGTTAACCCTTGAGCACTGCCAACTAGCGCGCCGAAGTTTCGAATTTTCACACCACACTGTGCAGGCTCGAGTGCGCTTAAGGTTTTTAACTTTCGCGCCCTCCAACTACTATTTAGGTTGCTCCTACCTGCAAGCCTTTGTAGGCTGGCGGGCTTTAGCCGCGAATAACTCAGGAGCCCTTATGCCCCGCAGCTTTCCTACCACCCGTATGCGCCGCAATCGCTTTGCTGAATTTTCCCGCCGCCTGGTGCGCGAGACTGAACTGAGCGCCGGGGATTTTATTTACCCCATGTTTTTACTTGAGGGCAACAATCGCCGCGAAGCCATTCACTCCATGCCAGGGATTGAGCGTTTTAGCCTGGATTTATTGGCCCAAGAAGTGGAAACCCTGCTGGCATTGCGCATTCCTGCCATAGCCTTATTTCCCAATATCAGCCAAGCGAAAAAAACCCTCGACGGCCAGGAAGCCTTTAACCCCGACGGGTTAATTCCCACCGCAGTGCGCTTTTTAAAAGAGCGTTTCCCTGAAATGGGCATAATTTGCGACGGCGCCCTAGACCCCTACACCACCCACGGCCAAGACGGCATTATTGATGACACCGGTTATGTGCTTAACGATGTAACCGTGGCGGCACTAGAACAACAGGCCCTGGTGTGCGCGCAAAGCGGTGCCGATGTAATTGCCCCGTCGGATATGATGGATGGCCGCGTCGGCGCCATTCGCAAAGCGCTGGATGGCAAAGGTTTTATTAATACTCAAATCATGGCCTACAGCGCCAAATATGCCTCGAGTTATTACGGGCCATTTCGCGATGCAGTAGGCTCAGCCGGTAATTTAGGTAAAAGCAATAAATATAATTACCAAATGGACCCAGCCAATTCCGACGAAGCCATGCAAGAAATTGCCTTGGATTTACAAGAAGGCGCCGATATGGTGATGGTAAAACCTGCCATGCCTTATTTAGATATAGTGCGCCGCGTCAAAGAAACTTTTGGTGTACCTACCTTTGCCTACCAGGTGAGCGGTGAATACAGCATGCATAAATTGGCTATACAACACGGATATTTAGCCGAAGCGGTGATGCTGGAATCCCTTTTATGTATTAAACGCGCAGGCGCCAATGGTATTTTGACTTATTTTGCGAAGGATGCAGCGCAGGCGCTACAAGGGAAATAATGCGTTTTTTCTCGTTCCCACGCTCTGCGTGGGAACACATACTTCAATACATTTTGAATATCCTTTAAATCATTAAATGACTGCAACACATCTATTCAGCATCTAAAAATAGATAGCGGTTAATTCGTCGAAGTTAAATCTATGCGTTCCCACGCAGAGCGTGGGAACGAGTAAGTGACGAGTAACAATTTGGACACCCACAAGTGGTGCCCTACAAAAACGCTCAATTCAAGTAGCCTGGATAAAGCGCAGCGACATCCAGGTTGTCGGTTGTCATCGCGCGTTTTCTCGTTTTTCTCGCTCCTCTCATTCGGCTCATTCATCTCACTCGTCTCATTCCCAGGCTCAGCGTGGGAATGCATACTTCAGTACAATTTAAATATCCTTTAAATCATTAAAAGCCCGCAACACTCCCATTCAGAACCAGTGGAATCAAGGGCGTTGTTCGGCAAAATTAACCTCTATGCATGCCCACGCAAAGTCTGAAAAGGAGCAACAATTTGGACGCCTGCCAGGGGTGCCCCTGCGGAAATACTCCATTCGAGTTACCTGGATGCGGCAGCCGACGAGATGATCAATAAAATTGATCGACCAAATCTGGCCAGCAGAGTTGGGCTGGCGTAAAAAGCCCACTCGTCTTTTGGTATATGAGTGTGCAACGCATCGTTCGGCAACTTAATTGTATTAATTGCCCTATTCCTCGTTTTGTCAGTGCCGCATTTAATTTGCCGTTTGGATCGCACAGATCATCTCTTGTATCGGGGCCAGGTGTAATGGGCGCCTAAGCGCGAGCTCTATAAATTAGTATCTGTGCCGGATGTTTTAAGTGTTTAAACGCCATGTTATTTACACCGAACGCAGCCCCGATATTTTTGAGAGCGCCACTTAAAAAACCCATAGAGCGAATCATATGTTTTTTGTCAAAAAAGCGCGCATTTTTATTTTATGCAGAGGTTTTTCATGGGTTCACCAATCAAAAAAATCGTTATTGCCGGTGGCGGTACCTCCGGCTGGTGCATGGCGATGGCTTTGTCTCAGCAGTTGGGCAGCTTACTGGATATCACTCTGATCGAGTCCAGTGAAATCGGTACTGTCGGTGTCGGTGAAGCGACCTTCCCGACCATCTGCACGTTTCATCGCATGCATGGCATAGATGAGCAAGAGTTTCTGGCGGCCACCGCTGGCAGTATCAAACTCGGCATATCGTTCGAGAATTGGACCCGCAAGGGCGATCGCTATATTCACCCCTTCGGCCAAACGGGCAACTCCACTTGGCTCGGCGACTTCTACCACTTTTGGTTGGCGGCAAAAACACATGGCTACCAAGGCAAACTGGAGGATTTTTGTTTTGAATTACAAGCGGCGAAGCATCATAAATTCGCCGTCACGGATAATCCGCAACTCAATTATGCCTATCATTTCGACGCCAGCCGTTACGCACGATTTCTACGTGGCCTCAGCGAGAAAAAAGGCGTTAAAAAAATTGAGGGCAAGATTACCGAAGTCAAACAAAATGCCGATACGGGTTTTATTGAGGCGGTGGTATTAGAATCTGGTGAATGCATCGACGGTGATTTCTTTATCGACTGCACGGGATTTCGCGGTGTGTTGATTGAGGAAACATTAAAAACGGGGTACGAAGATTGGGGCCATTGGCTGCGCAATGACAGCGCCGTCGCTTTGCAGACGGAATTTTCCGGTGATCTTCCACCCTACACGCGCGCCATCGCCCATGACAGCGGCTGGCAGTGGAAAATACCCTTGCAGCATCGCCAGGGTACAGGTCACGTTTATTCGAGCGCATATATTTCTGACGAAGATGCGCGCACCACATTATTAAAACATCTCGACGGTGAAATCCGTGCGGAATTGCGTCTGCTCAAATTTAAGACGGGCCGCCGCAACAAGACATGGGTTAAAAATTGTGTCGCCATAGGTTTGGCAAGCGGTTTTGTCGAACCACTGGAATCGACCAGTATCCATTTAATTCAGATCGGCATTACCCGCTTGTTACAGCTGTTCCCGCTCGGTGGCTGTAACGAGGCGCTGGCCAATCGCTATAACGACCAGTTGCGAACTGAATATGAGCGTATTCGGGATTTTATTGTGTTGCACTACAAGGCAACTGAGCGAGACGACACAGCCTACTGGCGCGACTGCCGGGATATGGCAATTCCCGATTCGCTCGCATCGAAAATAGAACTGTTCCGGGAGGCTGGAATGGTGTCGCCCTGCCCGGACGATATTTTTCGGGCCAATTCCTGGTTGCATGTGATGCTGGGCCAAGGAATCGAACCGCGCAGTTACCATCACTTTCCACACCTGATGGGCAAGGAGCAAATGTTTGCGAATCTCGAAACGCTAAAAACGAAAATTGCCCACGCGGTTGAAAAACTACCAGCGCACGGGGATTTCCTAAAAGTCTATTGCCCAATGGAAGATATGGCCATTTAATCACGATAGATAAGCACACGGGCCCGTTAGCATCATTGTACCCAAACCTCCGCAATTGCACAGAAATTAGTGGACAACGCTGAAGTACAGGGCGCCTCTACGAAAACAAGCAATTCAAGTAGCCTGGATAAAGCGCAGCGACATCCAGGTTGTCAGTTATCATCGAGCGTGTTTCTCGGTCCTCTGGTTTTTCTCGTTCCCACGCAGAGCGTGGGAACGAGCATGCGCGCAATTTAATTGACTGATTTTTTAGCCGCATCCACCGCCAACACTAAAAACATATAGTTGGTTTCACCGCCGCCCATCACATATTCCGTCTGCTGCCAAAAAAACGGCCATGTTTTTAATTCAGGCAAATCCGGCCGAATTAACGCCGTGCCGGAAATAACGCCGCCGGGGATATAAGACCAATCGGCGCGATTATTCCCATAGGCTACAGTGGCCGAGCGCGCCCCTACACCGGAGGCAAAAGATTGTGTGTTGCTGCCTGGATGCACGCCCAACACAAAATTCAGGGCGCTCAAATAGGCATCTTTGGTTGTGTACTGAGGCCAGCTTTTGGCAAAGAAATATTGGCGCACACCAAACTCCTGAATTGTCCAACCAGCCCCCCAAATATTCGGTGTATAGGGCACACCATAGGGTGATTCTGTAGCGGCGCGCTCGCGCACTTTAATTTGGTATTGCTCCACCGCCGTATTCAATTCCGCCACAAACACTTTATCCTCAATGGCATTTATAACGCGCCCCAAAGGCCAGGCGGTCTCAGCCACATCGGCAAGAATCGCTGTTTTTGATGCAGTGATATCCGCAAGATAATTAGTTTTGCGGGTGGATAAATAAAGCTCGGCGGCGGTAAAGGTTTTATTGTCGACTTTTTTAGCGCGGCCAATCGCTTTTTGATACAAATCCTCCGCAGCGCTTAAGGAATCTTTTGCCATCGCAGGGTTGTACTCTTTTAATACGCGTGCGGCGGCGGCCAAACCTGCGGCTACATAAAGTTCGCGGTCTGGGTTATCTTCGGTAAATACCCAGCGGTCATCCGGCGTGCCGGAGGTATCATTTTTGCGCTCGCCCGCAGCTAATTTCGCATTAAATGGCACATTATCGGTTTGCAATGAACCATCGCCAAGCAACACATACTGGCGTAAATCCCGGTCGATAATACCTCGGTACACACGCCCCATGGCTTTATAGCCACCCAACACACTTAATAAACCGTGCTCAATTTGTTGCAGCGCATCGTTTTTGCCGTCGGGCTGATGAATTTCCACCAGTTTATTTTTTTGATCGATACTGGTGGCGTCGTAATTGAGGCCAAACTCTTCCACCATGGCGGCCAGCAGCCACACAGTGCCGATTTGTGATTCCACCCGCAAATCAAAATCTCCTGCATCGTGCCAGCCACCAGCATTTAAATTGGGCACGCGCTCGCCGGGTTTAAATTTTGTGAGCGTAGAGGGGCCGGAGATATAACCGTCGTAATGATTTAAATTAACCGGCGCCATAATGGCATCATCTAAATGATCCAAGCCGTGCCACACGCGGTATTTTTCATTCACGCGCATATGGCACATTTGCATGGGTAAAAAATATTCCAGTGTAGGCTGCCAAACATGCCGGCTAAAAACATCATCGCTAATGGTAAACGCGGCGGTTGTGGCATTGCGGTATGCCAACACATAACTGCCCGGCTCAGTTACATCGCTAAAATCATAGGTGAGGTAGTGGTAGCGCAAAAATTTACCCCAGGCTTTAGGGGCGCCTTTGCGCAGTAGTTGTTTGCCCTTGTCCGTGAGTTTAAACAGCTGCACTTCATCGGCGTTTACATCCGTTGCGTCCTGTTCGATGACTAATTTTTTCGGCTGCAGGCGGGTGTAACCCACTTGCGAAATTTGCAGCACCGGCTCGTAGCGCCAGCCATGTACCACATTGGGCGTCACCACCCATTCAATGGCATTTTTGGTACTATTAGCCGGAATGCTTGAGCGCACTATGTACCAGCCATTATTGTGATTACTGCGGCCATCCCACAATTCTAAATTGCCGCGCGAATTATTAATGGTGATGCGCCGCAGATCATCATCCGGCGCGACGGTCAGTGTTTTACCTACCGCCAAAGGCGCCGCCAAAAATTCGCCGTGGTGGGATTCAATTGGGCCGTTGGCTTGGCGCGGAAAAATACCCGCTTGTTGATCCATTAAAAACGCTTTGCCAAATAATTCACCGGGGAATAATTCCAAATTAAAGCCTACTTTACCCACCCACTGGGCGGGTAAAGGTTGGTCTAAATCTACGCTAATTTTAAATTGGCTACCGCTTAAGGCCGTCACATTCACCTTGTAGGTAAATTTTAAATCAGGGTAATTAATGGGGTTAAAACCTGTTTTGTCTTTAGTTGGGTCTGGATAGGACATGGTTTGGCTAATTGTGCCATTGGCTTTATCAAGGCTTTGCGACCCACCCGCCGGTACAGGCGACCATTGGCCCGGCGATATTTCCAAACGCACATCGCCATTGGCGGCCACACGGCTGCCGTGTTGAATTAGCGTTACGCCGGTTTGGTGGCCATCGGGGTAAATATCACTAAATACGGTGACATCCAGGCCCTGCATATGGAAATAATTTTTATCGTTAATGCTGAGATTTGCAGGCAGCGGTGCAGCCGGGGGTTTTGCTTGAGCGCCAAGGGCAACCAGCAAAAGCCCCAAAAGTGGTAGTGTTTTCATAGGCGGTGGACCTTGTATGTGTAGGAAAAAATACGCCGAACAGCTTACATCAGCGGCTCATGGATAAAAGCAACAGACGCCGCAGAATAATGGTTTAATTTTTTTAGTTGGGCACATGATTAAGCGGAATAATCCGATTTAACCCACCAGATTCTTAGTGCCTTACTGAAATGCGTTGGCGACGACGATATGGGAAGACACATCTGGCAAAAAAAGTCATTCTACACGGAGCACATGAATATTTTTCCATCAGATTTAACTCAGCAAAAACCAACAAGGTAGTATTACAACAATCTGCCAGGCTGAGGTACGGAATAGTTTTTTCTAAAACCACGTTCAGCAGTCATTTGTAAATTGCTTTTTTTGACACAGTGAACGCAGTGAGCCAAAAAATCAAACTGCAAACCGCCTTCGGGGGCGATATAGCACAGCGCAAAGCCGTTTTAAATATAAATCACACCGTCCAGATAACTAACACAAAAACCAGAAACAAAAACTGTCGAATGTTCAACTTTGCAATAGAGCACACCAGAGCGACTTGAAGCCTGCAAGGCCACCAGTTCTTTTTTATTAAGTATTTTAGCCCAATAAGGCGCAAGCCCTGCATGAATTGACCCCGTTACGGGATCTTCATCGCCACCATTGGCAGGCCAAAAATACCTAGATACAAAATCAAACTCTTTTCCCCTTGCCGTAACCACCACGTCAAGAGGGCCCAATTCTTTTAATTTTTCTAAATCAGGGAATACACGCCTAACCTGCTCTTCATTTTCCATAACCGCAAAGTAAGCCTGTTGATTCTTTAAATAGGTAACGGGGAGTATTGACAGACCGTCCTTCAAATTTTCTGGAACTTCCACGAGTTCAACAGGCGCTCTATTTGGAAAGGTCATTTTAATTAGCCCATTTTCGCCCTTCTTAACAATGACATTCCCTACAGCTTTTGCCCAAAAGGTAATTTCAGATAAAACAGTGTTTGACGAAAAAATTACAAACGCACTGGCCAAAGTTGCGTGCCCGCAGAAATCAATTTCCTTCAAAGGAGAAAACCAACGAATTTCATAGCCCCTGAAAGAATCAGGTACAACAAAAGCAGTTTCCGATAAATTGTTTTCACTGGCTATGCTTTGCATAAGCTCGGCAGAAAGCCAACTTTCAAGCATGACCACAGCGGCTTGATTCCCGCAAAATTGCTTCGTAGTAAATGCGTCTACTATTTTTATGTTTAACTTCATACCTTCCCTACTTGCCAGCCAATTAACATGCCGAGGCAGTAACAACGAGATTATGCGGCGGCGCGTTAAATCCAGCGAATTTCCAACACTTTCTTTCTGCACCTCTTTTTCACCATCACCGAACTGAGCGCCGCAATCTGGGGTGAACACTAAGGCCAACAGCACCCATGACTTGATGGGTGGCAGCACTAATACAGGTTATTGCAGACCGTTAAAAAGACGGATCTTTTTGCCAAACCTACACGGATGTATCCACGGCGCGACTGACATAACCTGTCGTCAGTGCGTTGGATGAGCCCCAAGGGCTAGCCGACACCCAAGTTTTCACCCCATTTCACCTTAAGCAATGACTTTGCAATTCTCTAAATCCTCAAGCATAGCGGCTCAACACTTATCAGCAAGAAAATCCCACCAAAAAGGAAATAAAAACTGCCCTTTGTTCCAACCCCAATGCGCACCCAAAAATATTGCTTTAGTCATAGATTTTAGTGTGTCGCGCGGATAGCTTCCCAAATACCATTAGCGCTCCAGCGCCCACTGATACAATTTATTTTTTTTCTCACCGGTAATACGTGCCGTTAAGCTCGCCGCCTGTTTGACAGGCAATTCAGTTAGCAGAATGTCCATAATCCGCAGCGCCTCGGCATCAAGCTGATCTGCCTGTTCAGGTGGAGAAAACCCCTGCACCATCAGCACAATCTCCCCTTTGCGCTGATTGGCATCCGCACTCACTTGGGCGGCAATTTCCCCCAGGCGGCCCGTTAAAAAGGTTTCAAAGGTTTTAGTTAATTCACGGGCCATAACGGCGCCGCGCTCAGGCCCAAATACCGCCGCCAGGTCGGCCAAACAGTCTTCAATGCGGTGGGGGGATTCGTAGAACACGAGCGTGCGTGCCTCGGTTTTTAAGGCCTCTAATTGCCCGCGCCGGGCGCTGGATTTTGCCGCTAAAAAGCCTTCAAAACAAAACCGATCCGAAGGTAAACCACTGGCGCAGAGGGCGGCAATTAAGGCGCAGGCGCCGGGCACCGGGGTTACCCGAATACCCGCTTGGCGCGCCCAGTGCACTAGGCGATACCCCGGATCGGAAATCAGCGGTGTGCCCGCATCGCTGATCAGCGCCATGCGCTCACCGGCCTGCAAACGCTTGAGCAACTGCGCCACGCGGGCCTCGTCGGTGTAATCGTGGTAGGCCACTAAGGGCGTGTTAATTTGAAAATACTGCATGAGTTTACCGCTGTGCCGAGTATCCTCAGCGGCAATAAAATCAACGTTCTGGAGAATCTCCACGGCGCGGGGTACCATGTCGGCCAAATTGCCGATGGGTGTGGCCACGATAAATAGTTCACCAACTGGGGTTAAACCTCGGCTCATATCAATGCCTACTGCATAATTGTTGAAAAGGTATATTCATGTCGGTGTTATCCCGCTGGGCAGCCATCAGCCTGGTGCCCCTTTTATTCGGCGGTTGTGCGTCCACCCCCGAGCAACCGGCTAAACCCGTCAGCCAAACCCAAAGCTTGCAGCAACAGGTGCAAAAATGGCTGCAACAGGCGGAAAAAACCCAAGGGCCCGAGCGCAATAACCTGCTGTTACAAGCCGCCGATGGCTATGTGCGGCTGCACAACCTAGAGCAGGCCCAAGCCGTCATTGATGCTGTGCCCGCCGCCGAGCTGGGGGGCGAATCCTACGTAAAACGCGCGCTGATTTATAGTTTAATCGCCGACCGACGGGGCAATTATGCCGCCGCCAAAGAGGCCATCACCGGCCGCAATGTGCTTGCTCAGCTCAATTCCCTCAGTGGCGATACCGCCGTAGCCGCGCGCAAACAGCGGGCAAAATTATTTAACGAAAGCGGTGACTACACCAAAGCCGCCAAAGAACGCCTGCTACTGACCGGCCTGCTCGCCGGTAAAAACCAAGACGATCAAACCGCCAACACCACCGCCCTCTGGCAATTATTATTGGAGTGGCCCGAAGCGCAATTAATGACCAGCGCCAACCAAGTCAAAGACCTCAACGCTAAAGCCTGGTACGAACTGGCCCACCTGTACAAAAGCCAACAATACTCCACCCAAGGCCAGCTGCAGGCCCTCAACCGCTGGATGAAGCGCTACCCAGAACACCCGGCGGCCAAACAACTGCCTAAAGAGCTGCTGGATTTACAACAACAGCTGGCCGAGCTGCCCAAACAAATCGCCCTTTTACTGCCCCAAAGCGGAAAACTAGAAGCCGCCGCCAACGCCATAGTGGATGGCCTTATGGCGGCCTATTACCAACAGCAAAAAAGCGGCGCGCTGGTGCCCGCCCTGCGCTTTTACAACACAGAAGGCGCCCGCACCCTGGAGCTATACCAAAAAGCCGTACAAGACGGCGCCGATATGGTCATAGGCCCGCTGGAAAAAGAACGGGTAGCCGAATTAAGCCAGCAGCCGCAGTTGCCCGTGCCGGTGCTGGGCCTTAATACCCTTGAAGGCGCTGGCAACCGGCAGCTGTTTCAAATTGGTTTAAGTGTTGAAGACGAAGCCAAACAAATTGCCAGCCAAGCCCTGCGCGAGGGTTTGCGCAAAGCCTTGGTACTACTGCCCTCCAACGCCTTGGGGGATCGCAACCTCGCCACCTTCGCGCAGACCTTTCGCCAACAGGGCGGCACTGTGTATGAATACCGCTACGGCGCCAATACGGATTTTGGCGAGCTCGCCCGCCGCGCTCTGCAAATTGATCAAAGCGAAACGCGCATCAAAAGCCTGCAACAAATCATCGGCCCCGTGGAAGCAGCCCCCAGCGCCCGCGCCGATATAGACATGATTTTTGCCGTAGTGCAGCCGGAACAGGCGCGGCAATTAAAACCTAATTTGAATTTTTATTACGCCGCCAACGTGCCCCTCTACACCACCAGCAGTGTATTTAGCGGTGACAGTAGCGCCCAAAATGCCGACCTGGCCCAAACCCGTTTTTTGACCCTGCCCTGGTATTTCAGCAGCAGCGAAGAAAAAGCCAGCCTAGAGGCCAACGCCGATAAAAACCCGAATTTTGCCCGCCTCTACGCCCTGGGTGTAGATGTATTTAACCTCGCACCGCGTTTAAAACAGGCGCACAAAAATACCGTTGGCGCCTATTACGGCTCAACCGGCACCCTTAGCCTGAATAAAAATAACCAATTTGAACGCCTACAAACCTGGGCCACCTTCGACGCCAGCGGTACTGTGCAATTGCTCGGCAATGACACCACCAGCGAACTGCGCAATGACAGCAACCAAGGCCAATAAACCCTCAACCGCTAAAAACCAGGGCGCCGCCGCCGAGGCGCTCGCCCTCACCTATTTGACCGAACAGGGCTGGGAGACGGTGACGACTAATTTTCGCAGCACCTACGGCGAGATAGACCTCATAGTAAAACAGGCGCAAACGCTCGCCTTTGTAGAAGTAAAACAGCGCAAAAATGACCGTTTTGGCAGTGCCCAAGCCATGGTTACCCCCCAAAAACAACAAAAAATAATCCTCACCAGCCAGTATTTTTTACAGCAGCACCGCCAATACCAAAAATTTCATTTAAGGTACGACGTGTTAGCCATCGACACGCACACCGGCAGCCCGCACATCACCTGGCTAACCAACGCCTTTTACGCTTATTCATGAATGCTCCACCGCCTATGCAACAGCGAATTTACGAACTTTTCCAACGCAGTATCGAAGCCAAAATGAACGTCGGCGAGGCCCTCGCCCCACTGCTGGAATTAGCCGCCAGCACCCTGGTGCACGCATTAATTGACGGCAAAAAAATCCTCGTCTGCGGCAACGGCCACTCCTCGGCGCTGGCCCAGATATTTGTCTCCTGTTTAATCGACCAATACGACAAAGAGCGCCCCAGCTTGCCCGCCCTTTGGCTGGGCAGCACCATCCCCAGCTACACCGCCATGGCCGCCGAATCCCACCACGCAGAAATTTACGCCAAACCCATCCGCGCCCTCGGTCAGGAGGGCGATGTACTGCTGGTCATCAGCGCCAGCGGCAATGCGGGCAATTTACTGCAGGCGGTCACCACCGCCCACGAGCGCGGCCTGCAAGTTATTGCCCTCACCGGTGGCGACGGTGGGGATATTGCGTCGTTATTAGATGTCCAGGATATTGAACTGTGTGTGCAGGTTGAATCGCGCACGCGCATTCACGAAATTCATTTGTTATGCCTATACAGCCTGTGCGATCTTATTGACCACACATTGTTTGGCATGGACTAACCCAAAATAAAAGGCCCCCTATGACTCTGCTGCGCTCCTTAGCTTTGGTTTTACCCTGTGTACTTCTGCTCACCAACTGCGCCGAAACCCCGAAAAAAGAAGACTTTAATCCCCCACCCCCAGCGGGCAAACGCAGCCTGGGTGAATTTGTTGACGACCAAAAAATTGAATCCGCCGTCTACGCCAATATTAATAACAGCAGCATGGATTTCACCGAAACCCATATCCGCGTTAATAGTTTTAAAGGCACCGTATTATTAACCGGCCAAGTGCCCGATGAAGAACTCAAAACCGAAGCCGGCCGCGCCGCCAGCGAAACCGCAGGCGTAGGCCCCGGCCGCGTGCACAATGAAATTCAACTGGCCAGCAACACCACCTTTTTCACCCGCAGCAACGACAGCGGCTTAGAAGCCAAAATCCGCGTAAAACTTTTAGCCAACCGCGAATTTCAGGGTTCTAAAGTGAAAATTGTCGTGGAGGATCGCGTGGTGTTTATTATGGGTCAATTGACACGCAAAGAAGCGCAATTGGCGACGGAGATAGTGGCAAGTACAGATGGAATTGAAAAGGTGGTGCGGGTGATTGATTTTATTAATTAACAGCTCGGCTTTTCTGATCACACCTCATCAGCCAAATCGACTGAGAACAAACTTCACAATGAGTGTGGCACAGCTGAAACAGGGCAAGCTAAGGCTGAGCCGGCGTGCTTCACTCGATTAAAACAAGAAGACATTTAGACAAAAGGACGACTCATGACACGGGCTTCAATTATTTTAATTTTATTTTTTTGTACTAACCTGTGGGCGCAAGTCCCCCTCTTTCCGGTAGAGAATTTTGCAAAACTTCCCCAGTATAGCAATCCACAAATATCCCCGGACGGGCGAAAAATTGCTGCCACCATAATAGTAAATGGCAAGCCAATTATTTATATCAAAAATCGAGATGAGCCCAATAAAGTCTACCCCCCACTAGTAACAGCCGATACCTATTTTAGCCGCTACGCCTGGGCGAACAATGACCGCATCATTGTCGCGCTCAGGGGTACCAGCAAAAGAGGCAATGGTTTTTACAACTACCGGCGGCTAGTGTCAGCGCGTTTTGACGGCAGCGCCCCCGTGGGGTACAAAATGGAACCAGGTCAAAATGGATATTTTCGCCAATTTGCTTGGACTGTAGGTCAAAACAAACAAGACAAGCGGCATATGCTAATGGCGCTGGATGACGATAAAAACACCTTTAACGCCCCCCTTGTGCATCGGGTAGATTTAGAGACCGGCGAGAAAAAACTCGTTGAAAAAAACACACGGGGCATTGGATATTGGGTTGCCGACCATCAGGGCAGGCTACGAATTGGCATTCGTTATAAAGATAGCACGCGGAACCTAGCTATTTTCTATCGAATCAATGAATCAAGTCCCTGGGAGGAATTACAAAACGTAAAAATTAGTGACAATGATCGACTAGAAGTATTCGGCTTTATGCCTGAGGACGATAACATTTTGCTTGTCACCACTGATCAACTCAGTGACGAAAATGAGCTCGCATCGCCCGGAACGCCCGAAAAATTATACCGCTACAACCTAAGCACTCGCTCAATTGAAGGGGAATACGTTGATACCGTTTACAACAAGGTAAAGGCAACGGCCCAAAAGGCAATGCCTGGCTACGCGATCAATATCATCTCTCATGATGACAATAAAGAAACCTACACCCTATCTGCCTCTGGTGACGACAAACCAGAGCTATTTTTCCTCTATGACCGCAAACTTAAGACTATGGATTTAATAGGCTCTGCCTATCCTCAACTGGAAGGAGCACAGCTTGCAAAAATGCAAAAAATTACCTACCCCGCTCGAGACAATTATAAGATTCCAGCACTGTTAACAACCCCCATCGAGACCAACAAGAATCTTCCTTTCGTTATTTTCGTCCATGGCGGCCCCGAATCTCATGATGAATGGGGATTTAACAATTACGTGCAATATTTTGCCAATCGAGGCTTCGGCGTTCTGCAGCCTCAGTTTCGTGGTTCAACAGGTTTTGGCATAGCACACAACGAAGCTGGCCGTAAGCAATGGGGGAAACTGATCCAAGATGACATCACGGATGGAGTGAAATGGCTTATCAAACAAGGGATTGCCGACCCTAAACACATTTGTATTGTAGGCGGAAGCTTTGGCGGATATGCAGCGGCTATTGGCCTAGCCAAAACACCTGAGTTATATAAGTGCGGCGTCAGTATTAATGGCGTGATGGATCTGGAACAACTCTATGACGATAGCGATCACTATGCAGCTAAAAATGCCATACGCGATGCACTGAATGACCGAAGCAATCTGGAAGCAAATTCCCCAATCAAATTATCGAGCCAAATAAATGCACCCCTGCTACTGGTTGCTGCAACCAAGGACACGGTTGTGCCTTACGCACACTCAACTAAAATATACAAAAAACTCGTCGAGCAAAAAAAGCCAGTGGAGTTTATAGAGCTAACAAATGGAGAACACTGGCTTACCAGCGAGGGGGACCAAATTAAAATATTCAACGCTCTAGAAAGATTTCTATCAAAACACCTCAGCTCACAACCAAAAACCTAACTAAAACGCCGCCACCCCAATAAAACTGGGCTTGGCGGCACATTATTTAGCTCATCAGCTTGATTTACAATACTGCTCGATAAAAGCCTCATGCGTCGGGCATGCCAGCGCAGACCGATGTATCACTTCATGAATGTTATTAAGGCGCGCAACTAAACGCTCCTCATCATACACATCGGCTATGGGGTTGTATCGATCTGTTGTAATTCCCTGCCCACGAAAAACAGATAACCAACTAATTCCAGAGAAGGATTCATCTGAATCTCGATAGACCCGCCCCCCCTCTTTATAGAGTGCAATTTTCTCCAACAAACTTTGCGGCACCTCCATATTGCTGCAATCTCGCCAGAAATCAGAATCCTGCCGCTGAGTTGCCTTGTAGTGCAATATTAAAAAATCGCGAATACTTTGATACTCAAACGACAGCTGCGCATTAAATTTATCGATAATTTCCGACTTAAACTCGTTCGTAGGAAACAAATCAATCAATTTTGATATGGCCGCCTGAACCAAATGTATACTCGTCGACTCCAGAGGCTCCATAAATCCACCAGCCAAACCAATCGCAACACAGTTTTTATTCCAAAACTTCTTTCGCTTACCCGTCAAAAATTGGATAAAACGTGGCTCGGTAAGAGCACCACCTTCGAGGCTCGATAATAAAGTGTCCGCTGCACGCTCATCAGTAATATAACGATCACAATATACGTAACCATTTCCCGTGCGGTGCTGCAGGGGGATTCGCCACTGCCAACCGGCCTCCAGAGCCGTGGCACGCGTATAGGGCGGCAGTGGGTTTAATCTCGGGCTAGCCATCGTCACGGCCTTGTTACAAGGTAAAAAATTGGACCAATCTTCATAGCCCGTTTTTAAGGTCTCCTCGATTAAAACACCGCGAAATCCAGAGCAATCGATAAATAGCTCGCCATCAACAAGCGTTCCATTTTTTAATTGCAAGGATTCAATAAAACCGTCGGTCCGAACGCTTACATTCTCTACTACACCCTCCACACGCCTGACGCCAAATCCTTCCGCCATACGACGAAGGTATTGAGCATACAGGCCTGCATCAAAGTGAAATGCATAGGCCACCTCCTGCAAAGGAGAATTTTCAAGCTCCAATGGCCGAGTAAACCGGTTTGCCTTTGAGGCGGCAATATTAAACGAGAACTCCTGTAAATCAGGCACTACGCCCTTATTAAACAACCTCTGCCAATAGTGCTGAAAAGCCAAGCGTTCTATGCGGGTGCCGTAGTTGCCAAAAGGGTGAAAATAACTATCGCCGCATTTCCCCCAATTGACAAATTCAATTCCCAACTTAAAAGTTCCGTGCGTGAATTTTAAAAAATCGGCCTCATCCAAGCCTATAATTTTATTAAAATACAAAATCGCGGGAATAGTAGCCTCACCAACACCGACCGTGCCAATCTGTTCCGACTCAACCAAAGTGACCGCACATTCCTTACCAGCAAAAATTTTCCCCAGCGCAGCCGCCGCCATCCATCCCGAGGTTCCCCCACCCAAAATAACGATTTTTTTTATATTATTATTCTCAAAACTCATATTAAAAGCCTTAAATTAACTTAGCGAATTACAAAAGACCGTTTAATTTGCTGCGCATGCCATAATACTGCGGACGGATCTATACTTTGAGGCAAACAGCAACCAGCGGGAACAACATTCAAACAGAAGGAAAATATATTTTCCCACTCCCAGGGCTGCACAAGCTGGTCATCCCGCTGAGGAAGACAGCCGGTCTCCTTAAACAATTCAACACGGGCAAGGTTGGCAGCCGAAAGGGGCTCCTGCTGTACGCATACGGAATACAACGATTGGTAATAATCGTTTGCGTCGGCGAACCATCCCTGCCAAGTTCGATTGAATTTTTTTGCCAAACACTCATAAACATCTGGCTCTGGCCAATAAGTGTGCAAATCACGCAGCTGATAAAAAAAGATTCGTTGTGACAGGTCACCCAGACAATTATGCACTCCGCCGCCCAACTTAATATGATGCAGAGATGCAGGCAGGACGCAAGGCATGTCAATCAGTGGTCTCCTCCATGAATAATCAATATCTAGTCGCCATTCTCGGTCGTAACTGATTGAACGCAACCAATTATTTCCGGTATATATCAGTTGATTAAGCGCAAAAAATTCAGCATTGGCGCAAGACTCCAATTCATATTCAGAAATTTTGCCCCCGCCGCCCCCAGTAAGATCAAAAAACAATACCTCATTGGAATGCTCAGCACGATTTATAACACTATCAACTATTTCTCGTGAGCAATCAGCTGCTAATCCCTCGAACGACATCAACGCCACATTTACACCAGATGCGCGCAAACACTCGATTAAAAAATGCCTATATTCATCGCCTTTAATCACATAATCCATCTGCAATCCTTCACACATTGCGGAGGCTACATTACGCGGAGGCTGTGTGGATTTTGCTTGATGTAATTGATTTGCGTAGTTGTATTCTGCATATAATCCCAACTGCTCACCACCAAGCGCGCCGTAAAGTCGTGCAAAAGGTACACCTCGATATGACATACCCGTGGGGGCAGATGGTAAAAAAAGGCTTTTACCCTTCAACTGCACTTCGAGCCCCAAACATAAGCGCGGTTTATGCAATCGCATAAAATCGTCGTGGCTTACACTGATCAGTTCATGCAGCTCATCCAACCATGGGCCTACAGAAAAAATTGGCTGCTGATAACAGGCAAGATCACAGATCCTAATCAAGGCCCCATTCGGAATTCTTTTAGAGCACACCAAAGCCAGCCAATAAATCTCTATTCCACTACCGACTATAACAATTTCCGAATAAGTTCGACGCTCCGCCATTATGCAAAAACCCCATAGAAATTCATGCCTGACGGCGGAACATCCGAATCCACCCCTAGATCTTTTAAGAAATCGGCGTGTATAGGCATTCTTTTAGCGAAATCAGCGATATTCCTCTGCATGCCAAACATAAATTGCTCTAAATGGGCGGAGTTATACTCCACAATACGACTAGGCAATCTTTTGGGATAGAAATTTTGACCAATCAACATGGCCGCCCAGCTTGGTGTTTTAAACAAGCCCACCTCATAACAATCAAGCTGTCCAGTAGAGCGGAATAATTCTAATCGCTCCTGCAACGATTGAGGCAAGGCCATAGAGGCGCAATGACGCCAGAATTCACTATCCTGTCGCTGAGCGGCCCAGTAGTGGGCAATCACAAAATCACGCACTCGCTCATACTCCAATGCAATCACCGCATTGAACTCCTCCCGCGAGCGAATATTCTCTCCGACAGGAGAATACAGCTCTAAAAACTTCATAATGCCAAGCTGTATCAAATAAATACTTGTTGACTCCAACGGCTCGAGAAAGCCTGAGGAAAGCCCAATAGCAACACAATTATTCGCCCAGGATACTTGGCGTCGACCAGCTTTAAAGCGAATAAAATTCGGTTCAGCTAAGGGCTCTCCCGTGACCTTGGACGTTAAATACCTATAGGCAGACTCGTCATCCATGCTGTGACTGTTGTACACCAAACCGTTTCCAGTTCTATTAATCAGCGGTATTTGCCAACACCACCCACAATTCATTGCCTCAGCCTGAGTAAACGGCTTATAGGAGTGATCAGAGCTAGTAGGCAAAGCTATAGCTCTATCGCATAGCAACCAATGACTCCAATCGTGAAACTCAACACCGAGCGCATCCCCTAAGAGCAGGGATTTAAAACCAGAGCAGTCTATGAATAAATCACCCTTAATTAAGTCACCACCTCTTAGGTGCAAGCTTGCTATTTCACCAGCGCCATCTAATTCAACCTTGTCTATTAAGCCTTCAACCCGTCGCACACCTCTTTTTTCTGCGTAAGCCCGTAAATAGTGGGCGTATTTGGTTGCGTCCAGATGAAACGCGTAGGAGTATTCCTGCCAAGATGCGTCATTCTGTTTAGGGTAGTCAAATCTTAAATCGAACGCGGCTTTTACAGGAGTAGAGAAGTCGTCGAAGCTTAAACTCGGTTTTTGTAATTTAAAGGCAAGCCAGGCGAGATAAAACTCATCCCCTTTATACGACTCACCAAAGTCCCCAAAAGGGTGCATATACGAGCCACCAACAGAAGACCAGTTGATTAATTCAATTCCCAGTTTATAAGTTGCATTAGTTGCACGAACAAAATCACGTTCATCAATTCCCAGCTTACGATTAAAGTATCTAATATGGGGTATCGTCGCTTCACCCACCCCGATAGTTCCGATTGTTTCTGACTCAACTAGAACGATCACCACGTCGCGAGAATTAAAGTGGTTGCTCAATGCTGCAGCAGTCATCCAGCCTGCGGTGCCACCGCCTGCGATTACAATTGTACGTAACGCCATAAATGCCTCGGGCAAAAAAAAAGCGTGCACCCGAAGCTGCACGCTTTTGCTAAAAACACCTAACGTTAGAAAGACCCAGATAAAACTAACGCATAGCGCTTGTCGTTCACGAAGAAAGAACGAGGCGTTTGTACGCCATCCTGGTTGTACTGCAGCGCTGTTTTTGTTTCGTTATCCAGAAGATTATTCGCCTCAAAGCCTACTTTAAAATTCTCACTCAGCGTGTAGCGGAAGGAGAAATCTAAAGTGCCACCACCTTCGTTATATATGGGCGAGAAGGCAATTACATCACGGGAATTCAACAAATAATCTGAACGCCAGTTGTAAGCAAAGCGGGTGCTGATATCACCTTTCTCATAGAAGAGCACGAAGTTAGCCGTGTCTTGCGACAAGCCTTCAAGAGGAAGGTTACTGAAATACCTAAACGTGGCACTTTGATTGGTGCTGACCGCAGTGTCTTCAGATTCCTGTTTTGCGTCGATATAGGTGTAGTTAGCTTGTGTGCCTAGACCAGACCAATATCCTGGCAAAAAGTCATAGGTCTGCTGGTACGCAATTTCAATACCTTTGATAGATGCATCGCCTACGTTTGCTGTTGTTGAGAACAGGACTGGCTTGCTGTTGTATTCGCCAACTGAGGCGATCCTGCGGTGCAAGTCGGAAATGTCTTTGTTAAACAAACTGAAGGTTAAAGATCCCAAGTCTGAAAAATACCACTCAGCGGTGAGGTCTAAGTTGGTCGAAACCTCTGGTTTAAGGTAGGGATTACCCACCTCACCAGCGTCGTAAACCAATGGGCCATAACTTAAGAATTGGTTGCCCGGAGTGTTGAGATCGCCATCAGGTATATTGGGGTTTGGATTTAAGGTTACGGTATTTCTGACAGAATCCAAATCAGGTAACCAAATTGCCTGGGACGCTGCAAACCGCACAATAAAGTCATCCGCGACTTCAACACTGACGTTTAGAGATGGCAATACCTTGGTAAAGTCGTCTGGTGTTGCCGTGTTATGAACCACTTTGGTGTCTTTGAGCAAGGCAACATCTGCATCAGGAATTCTGACTACGCCGCCAACCCAGTTATTCTCATCAAAGAACCTATCTTCGGTTGGGCGAAGCACGAATGAGCCCACAGATTCGAGTTCATATTTTACGTAACGCGCGCCCAAATTCGCTTTTACCGGAAAAGCCAAATCCTCATTTTCGAAGTTCAGCATTCCATAAACTGCCTGGCGCTTTTCATTCACCTGGTAAACTTCTGAAGGCAAGAAAGGAGTGCCCGGTATTGGATCATTAGCTGCACCCGTTACGTTTCTTCGCTTGTCAGAAAGTGGATACCAAATAGTCGCGCCGCCAGTTGCACGAATGGCATCACCACCGGCGTCCTTTTTATCAATCGCGTCAGAGAAGGCTTGCATATCACCTAAGAAAGAAGCCTTTGGGAACCAAAAAGCAGTTACGCCGCCCAGGCTCTTGCCATCATAAAAATTAGTACCGAAATCGTAGACTTCTCCGTAGGCTGGATTATCGAAAAACGTCTCCGCAGATTCGTTCCACTCCTGACTGATATTACCCCAGTTATAAATAGATACTTTGCGATCCTGAGTTTTGTCGGACACCCGGAATCCAGCCTTCGCAGACTTCAACCAACTGCCATCGATATCGTAGGTGGCATCAAAACTAAACGCAGTGGCATCGCCATCATTTTCACTGATGTGATCCATAGCTGACCTTAATACACTCAGTTTAGGGTCGGACAGTGAAGACGATTTGCCTTCAACAGGCTTAGCACCGATAAATTCAATGTAGGGTTTACCGCCGCGTAAATCCAAGTACATATCAGGCTGACCGGCATCGTCTCGAGTTAAATTGATCGCCGTGATGGTGTTATCGGCAAGATCAAATTCTGCTTTGATGTATTGCAAATCGGCTGCAAGAGTCAGGGCATCAGTGGGTTTGAATTGAACATTCAGACTTATATCTTGAATAGAGCTGTGCTCATCATGATAACGAACACCCGAAGTGTAGGGCACCTTATTCAGAACACCATGTGTGAATTGGCCTACTTGGCGGCCATCAATCGTTGTAGGCGTAAAGCTGTGCTGGTAGGAAGAACGCTCTGAAGGCGTACCATCGGCATTTTTTTGGTCTACGAACTGGAATTTGTTCCAGGTCTCCCCAACGAAGGGCTGATCTGCGTATTCAACATAGCGCTCATTCCAGGCTAGATCAGAATCAGAGCGGACATATTCTAACGTGGTGAGAATAGAATCATCAGGAGACTCCCACTGAAGAGACGTTGCAAACCCTGTGCGATCTCGGTCGTTATCCTGGCGGCGCATTGCAACACCCGCTGGGGCAAAATAACCTTGTTTTTTGCCGTCTACCGTAGGGGCGCTTTCAAATGGTAAGCCCACGCCCTTAGATGGATCTGCTCTGTAAGGTATTGGTGAACCCCAATCAAATTCTAAAACACCATCGTTATTGGTATCTTTACAGTTTGCCCAACTTGGACACTCTTGCTCCGGCTTGCCATTCGCTCCAATTTTATAAGCCGCTTCACTGCGCTCATACCAGTTAAAAAGCTGTACACCCTCACTGCGAGACGCAAAGCTCGAAACAGAGGCATTGACAAGAACACCAAATTCACCAGCATCGGTATCCCATACATTGCTAATTAAGCCAGAAACATCTGGCTCCGTCTTTTCGATTTTATCTGCGTAAGTAGCCTTAAGAGTTCCCGCTATTTGCAATTCTTTCTTATCAAATGGCTTGCGGGTTTTTAAGTTAATAGTGCCCGCGATACCACCTTCAACCAGATCAGCTGTTGTATTTTTAACAACTTCAACGCCGCCCATCAGCTCTGCTGGCACATCCGAAAAGTTAAGGCCGTTGGAAGAGTTGGCACTGAAGCTATCTCGGCCATTGAATTCACTGCGCACACGGTTCAAGCCACGCACAACAGCGCCGCTGCCCTCAACCGAAAAGTGATCAGGGTCATTTGTCGCTGCGAATCGCTCAATGGAAACACCAGGAATACGCGAAATCGCCTCGACAACTGATTTGTCAGGCAGTGCGCTAATATCAGATGCCGTTACTACATCCTTCACCGTATTAGCATTTTTCTTAATTTCCTGGGCCTTTTCCAAGCTGGCGCGAATGCCGGTTACTACAACCTCCTCTGTTTCAACTTCTGCAGCAAATACATGCCCTTGATGGGCGGCCGCCACCACACACATAGCCAACAGTGATTTTTTAAATACTGGTTTATGTGTGTTGTGCGCCTTGGTTCTTTCCGAATGAGTCATTATTCAGCCCCAATTATTATTCATATAAATCGTGCCAGCACGGGGGAAGCCCCATAAAGACTGGCGCCAGGAAGGATAGTAGCTAGCGATTCCGGCGGAAGTCAAACTGACAACACCTGTTTTAGGCAAGAAAAAAGAGATGGTGCTTTTTTTTGCCGATCTTGACCAAAAAGTATTTTCCGTGCATCGAGTTATCAGGTGAGAACACCTGGCGGGTATCCATTAGCGCAGCCGCATCTAGGGCTGTTCCATTCACCAGCAGCGAACCGCTGCCAAGTGCATCTTTTACCTGTTTGCCACTTTGCACCGCCCCCGCCTCAGCAAGGATCTGCGCCAGTGATTGGGATGCCAAGGTTTCACTGTGCAGGCCTGTAGCCGGCAGTCCGTCCTGGGCGAGCTGGGCTAAGTCTTCGGCGGTGAGCGAAGTGAGTTCACCACAGAATAACGCGTCGGTGATCCGCATGGCGGCGTGTAGGCCTTTATCGCCGTGAACCAATTGGGTAACTTCGCGGGCGAGGATGGCCTGGGCCTGTGGTTTGGCGCCACTGGCGCGGTCGGCCTGCTCGATAGCATCGATTTCATCAACACTTAAAAAAGTGAAGTATTTCAAAAACTTATATACATCAGCATCCGCTGTGCCGAGCCAAAACTGGTAGAACGCATAGGGGGAGGTTTTGCCGGCAGACAACCAGACAGTGCCACTTTCTGTCTTGCCAAACTTAGTGCCATCGGCTTTGGTAACTAGGGGCAGTGTCATGCCAAACACCTGTCCGCCGTGCAAGCGGCGCGTTAAGTCAACACCGCCGGTGATATTGCCCCACTGATCCGAGCCGCCAATTTGCAACGTGCAGCCACAGGTTTTGTACAGCTCGGCAAAGTCCAGGGACTGCAGCAGCATGTAGGTAAATTCGGTAAAGGAGATGCCCTCGCCTTCGCGATCCAGCCGCTGTTTAACAGACTCCTTGTTGATCATGTTATTGACCGAGAAGTGTTTGCCTACATCGCGCAAAAAATCCAACACATTAAGATTGCCCACCCAGTCCAGGTTGTTAACTACCTGGGCACCGTTGGATGCATCATCAAAATTGATAAATTGGCTGACCTGATCTTTTAGACGCTGTACCCACTGGGCAACTACATCCGGGGTATTGAGTTTGCGCTCTTGGGCTTTGAAGCTTGGGTCGCCGATCAGGCCGGTCGCTCCGCCAACTAAGGCTATGGGCTTGTGGCCAGCCCGCTGAAAACGCTTGAGGGCTAGCAGCGGGACTAGGCTGCCGATATGCAGGCTGTCGGCGGTGGGATCAAAGCCCGCATAGAGGGTGCGAGGGGACTGTAAAAATTCTTTTAGTTGTTGGTCGCCCGTCATCTGGGCAATTAGGCCGCGTTTTTGCAGGTCATCAAGCAAAGTCGGGTCAACACTCATGTATTTGTCTCGCTGAAGTGAACTTTTTCAAAGCGCGACACCATACAGAAGATGCCCTGATGGCTCAAATCCTGAGCGGTTAATCCTTACTTTTTGCCTGATCTTATTCCAATATATTTCATGCATTTTTAGTCTGAAGGGTGCTTCCCTAGAAATTTTCTGCTATAAATCCACCCGTGCCAACAGCTACGTCCTGACAATGAAAATAATCAAAACTATATGGCTCAAGTTACAGAACAGTGACCGCGAGGCTTTTCCTCGCTGGCATTTGGTGATTGCCAGCTGCCTAGTGGCCGGTCTTGTCACCTTGATCAATGCTCCTGTATCTACCGATGACAGCGCCGAAACCCAGGCCTCTAGCAATGAGGAGCGCCCGAGTGTGAATACACCTCTGGAGGGGCAAGCTCCTTTGGAGGCCGAAGAGTTACTCAACCCGCTCGCAACCCTTATCCCTAAGTCCAATCCACTCTCCTTCTACGAATTCGATACAGCACCGCAACAAGCCGAAGCAACTGACCCCCTGGTAAAACACGAGGTGGTGAGCAAAGGTGACAATCTTTCTACTATCTTTCAGCGCGCAGGCCTCGATAACAAAAAGCTGGCTGAAGTGTTAGAAAGCTGCAAAGAATCCAAAACCCTCAAACAAATGCACCCAGGCCACAGGCTGACCTTCACCGTCGATCCGCAAGGCACCCTCAAGCGTGTGGACTATCAACCTAACCTGCTGGAAACCCGCACATTCACCCGTCAAGGGGACAAGTTTGTTTACAGCGAGAGCAAACGCAAGCCTGACATTCAGACCAAAGTTGCCAGTGCCGTTATTCAAAGCTCTCTGTACGGAGCCGCTAAAACAGCCCAAATCAGTGACAGACTTATCTATGACATGGCCAATGTATTTGCCTTCGACATAGACTTTGCTCTGGATTTGCAGCCTGGCGACAGCTTTAAAATCCTCTACGAGGAAGCCTACTTAGATGGCAAGAAGGTGGGCGGTGAGCAGTTGCTGGCAGCGGAGTTTATCAACGAAGGCAAGGTGTATAAGGCTGTTCGCTACCTGGACAAAGACGGCCAGGCACAGTTTTACAGCGATGACGGCAAAGCTTTGAGAAAGGGCTTCCTACGTACACCGGTTGAGTTTGCCCGCATAAGCTCTGGCTTCAGCTTGGGGCGTATGCACCCTATTTTGAACAAAATTCGTGCACACAAAGGTGTGGACTATTCGGCGCCGACCGGCACCCCCATCATGGCGGCGGGTGATGGCAAGGTCACTCTGGCGGGCACCTACAGTGGTTACGGCAACTGTGTAACCATTGATCACGCCGGCAACTTCTCAACTCTGTATGGCCACATGAGCCGTTTTGCCAACGGCATCCGCAAGGGCAGCAGCGTTAAACAAGGGCAAATCATTGGCTACGTTGGCTCCACTGGCCTTGCCACTGGCCCGCATTTGCATTACGAATTCCATATAGGTGACAAGGTAGTAAACCCCGTCACTGTGACTCTGCCAAAGGCTGATGGTATTGCAAAAAATGAGATGGCGCGCTTTAGCGCTCAGATTCAGCCGCTGTTTGCTCAGTTAAAAGACGCTGCAGGCAAACCCCGTGTGGTAGCGGTTCAGCGCGGTACATCGGCTAACCAAAACGCCCTTTAACACTGCCTAGTGTTCGAAAAAGGCGCCAAGCTTACTAGCTTGGCGCCTTTTTTATAGGCGTGAATTGTGTTTAGCCCTTTCTCTAAACGGCAAACTACCTTATGAGTTATTACATAGGTTTAATGTCTGGCACCAGTGTTGACGCGGTCGACGCGGTGTTGGTGGATTTTCAAGCAGCTGCACCCTTACTAGTGAGCACCCACAGTGAGCCCATTTCGCCAAGCCTGCGCACTCAGCTAATCGAGCTATTCACTCCAGGCCTTGATGAGATCGACCGCATGGGGGCGCTGCACCGGCAGTTGGGTTATCTCTACGGCTCAGCAGTGAAAGCGCTACTGAACCAGGCCAAGGTGTCGAGCAGACAGGTTGTCGCGATTGGCAATCACGGCCAAACCATTCGCCACAGGCCCAGCTGTGCAGCCGAGCAGGCTTTTTCCTTACAAATTGGCGACAACCACTACCTGGCGCAAACAACGGGGATATGTGTGGTGGGGGATTTTCGCGGGCGAGACATAGCGGTCGGCGGCCAGGGTGCTCCCCTGGTACCGGGTTTTCACCAGGCGGTCTTTGGCAGTGCACAGGCGAGCCGCTGTGTGCTCAATATAGGCGGCATTGCCAACCTCACCTACTTACCTCTCAAGGGTGCTTGCATAGGGTTTGATACTGGGCCGGGCAACGGATTGATGGACGCCTGGATCCAGCAGCAGCAAAACCTGCCGTTTGACGCTGATGGCCAGTGGGCCGCCAGCGGCTCGGTTGATCATGAACTGTTGCAGCAATTGCTCAGCCACCCCTATTTTGCACAACAGCCACCCAAGAGCACCGGTAAAGAGGAGTTCACTCTGGCCTGGCTGCAAGCTGTTTTAGCGAGCCTTGCACCTATTGCGGCTGCCAATGTACAACGCAGCCTGTTGGAATTAACGGCGGTGAGTATCAGCCGCGCACTCGAGCGCTTTTGCCCGGATTGCAAGGATGTCTACCTATGTGGGGGCGGCGTCAATAACCGGCTGCTGTGGAACAGGTTAGAGGCCCTTGTGCAAAAACCGCTGGCCACCACCGCTGTATTAGGTGTGCAGCCTCAGTGGGTAGAAGCTATGGCGTTTGCCTGGTTGGCCAAGCGCTGTTTGGACGGGCTGGCAGGGAACCTGCCCAGTGTGACCGGGGCGCGCCAGGCGGTGGTACTGGGGGCTATTTACCCGGCGGGCGAAGTCACACAAGGCGAAGCCACATAACACCGCCAGGCCAGAAGCAGCGGCGGGGCTGTGCAGCGTATCGGTTAAGGACTTGTTTTATGTCTGTTAACCAGACGTTTAAGAATGCCCGTATGGGAGCCTAAACCTGTGGCACCTAACTAAAACTTAAATAGAAAACTAAATAGGTCACTCGAACAAAAGGGCGGCCACAAGGGGCGCCCCTTTCGGCAGGCTCAGGAATATCCTCCAACACTCGTTAAATGGAGAACGACGAGCCGCAGCCGCAGGTTGAGGTGGCGTTGGGGTTGTTGATGGCGAATTTGGCGCCCTGCAGGCCCTCTTCATAGTCGAGCTGGGAGCCGACTAAATAGGGGTAGCTCATGGGGTCGAGCAGCAGAGTGATGCCGTCTTTTTCGATCAGGGTGTCATCTTCAGCGGCTTCTTCTTCAAAGCTAAAGCCGTACTGAAACCCTGAGCAGCCGCCACCCGTTACGTACACGCGCATCTTGAGCGCTGGGTTGCCTTCTTCTTCAACAAGGCTGCGCACTTTGTTCACGGCACTTGCGGTGATCAGCAGTGGTGACGGGGTGTAGGTTTGAATAGCGGACATAAGATGTACCTCGCGAATACGGGCCTGATTATCCAGTTGCCCTAGTAATTCAGTCAAGTATTACCGATTTTGACCCTAGGCGGGCGATTTCTCGCCGCTCTTTTTGCCCGTCGCTGGCGCTGCGGCGGCGTCCTGGCGTACCAGGCTGCCGTTGACCTGCGCGCCCTTTACCATTTCGATCAGTTGGTAATACACGGTGCCGGTTACCTGGGCTTTGGCGGCCAGTTCCAGGTGTTTGCTGGAGTAGACATCGCCCGTCACCTGGCCGTTGATCACCACCTGGGTGCCGTGGATTTCGCCCACCACAGCGCCGTGTTCGGCCACCACCACACGGGCCTGGCTGCCGGGCTCGGCGTAGACATTGCCTTTGATTTCGCCTTCGATTTGTAAATCGCCAGCGAAGTACAGATCGCCCAAAATTTTGGTGCCTTTGGCGATCAGGGTGTGGGTGTTAGCAAAGCCCATGCTGGCTCCTAGGGGTTGGGTTGATTGGCGGCGAGACTGGGGCCGTTCCACTTGATGCGTTTATTCACCGCTGCCTTGCCGGGGGCGCGGGCTTCCAGCTCGGTGTATTCAGGTTCAAAGCCCTCGGGCAGCACTATGTCGCCACTGAGGGTTTGGTAGTACTTGAATTTTAGCTTGCTGACGGCCGGGTCGTAGCCTGGGGTGAGGTCTTTAAGCTCCAAACCGCGCCATTGGCCCTCTTGTTTACCGACTAATTTGAGGTGCCAGTCGCCTTCAAAATCGCTGATTTGATCCAGATTGGCCAGCTGCAGTACTTTCAGGCTGTAGTGATAACGCAAGGGCTCGGCGCCGCGTGTGTACTCAAGCTCACCTATGGCCAGGCCCTGTTTGCCCTCCGCCGGGTTCATCAAGGAGCGATAAAAGCTCAGCTGCTGCTGTTGCAGTTGTACCTGTTCTTTTAAGGCACTGATTTCCGTGCGCACGTCTTGGCTCGACTGACGATCCACCTCTGCGCCCATCTCCATATTGGCCAGTTGCTGGCGCAGCTGGGTCTCGGCGGTTTGTGCCTGAGCCAGGGCGGCGCGGGCTTCGGTCAGGTCATCCGCCAGCTGGCTGCTGTGCCATTGGCGCTGCAGATAACTGCCTGCCAACACCGCCACGAAGGCCAGCGCGACACCGGCGCGCAGGCTTAGGTCGCGTAGGGGGCGATGGGGCACTACCTTCATGGGGTAGTGTTTGCTGCCTTTGACTTTAACAGTGCTCATAGCAGTACCTAGGGCAACAGGGCCGGTTGGTTAAGGCCCATGGTTTCCGGCAGGCCCAGCATGATGTTCATATTTTGAATGGCCTGGCCGGAGGCGCCTTTGGTGAGGTTATCTTCCGCCACCATCACCACCACAGTATCGCGCCCCTGGGGCTGCGCCACAGCGATGCGGCACAGATTGGTGCCGCGCACGGTGCGGGTTTGCGGGTACTGGCCCTTGGGTAATACATCCACAAACGGCTCATCTTTGTAGCGCTCTGTAAACAATGCCTGCAGGTCTATATCGGTTTTAAGCAGTGTGGCATACAAGGTGGAGTGAATACCGCGCACAGTCGGCAATAAATGCGGCACGAAGGTGAGGCTGACCGGTGCCGCGCCAGCCGGTTGCAGATCGTTTAAGCCCTGCTCGATCTCCGGCAGATGGCGATGGCCTGCCACGCCGTAGGCCTTAAAGCTGTCGTTGAGCTCGGCGAACAGGTTGTCCACCTTGGCTTGTTTGCCTGCACCGCTGACACCGCTGGCGCTGTTGGCGATCAAGCGGCGGCTGTCGATTAGGCCCTGCTCTAGCAACGGCAGAAAGCCCAGCTGCACTGAGGTGGGGTAACAGCCGGGGCAGGCGATCAGTTTGGCAGTTTTGATTTTCTCTCGGTTGACTTCCGGCAGGCCGTAAACGGCTTGCGAGACCAGCTCCGGGCAGCCGTGCGGCTGACCGTACCACTGCTCCCAGAGGGCGATGTCGCGGATGCGAAAGTCCGCCGAGAGGTCGATGACGCGGGTTTTGGAGTCCATGAACTTGGGCATCATGGCCTGGGCCACGCCGTGGGGCGTGGCGAAAAACACCACATCGAGGGCGTTAAGCTGGTTAAAATCCGGGGCGCTAAAACGCAGGTCGTAATGGCCGCGCAGATTGGGAAACATATCGGCCACCGGCATCCCCTCCTCAGCCCGCGAGGTGATGACCTCCACCTGTGCTTGCGGGTGCGCCGCCAGCAAGCGCAGTAGCTCCACCCCGGTATAGCCGGTGCCGCCCACAATACCAATTCGAACCATAGCAACCTCGTCGCACCTCGCCTGGTGTCGAGGTGTAAATAAAATGAGGGCGTATGGTAAAGACCTTTCTGGTAAAACTAAAGTTGGCCCTCACAGGCCCTCGCCGCCAGGGCCTCATGTGCGGCTACGCGCTCGCCGTGGGCCTGGGTGTGAGCCTGTGTGTGCTGTTGTTTCGCGCCGCCATCGACTGGTTGTGCGCAGCCTTAATCGGCATTGGGCCGGATGATTTTGAGCAGCTGAGATTGGCACGCCAAGGCCTCAGCCTCGCGGCAGGCAGCGGTGTGTTGTGGCTGTTGTATCGAGCGGCGGGCCAGCAGGCTCGGCAATTGAGCGTGGCCCATGTAATCGACCGGGTGCACAACCATCAGGGCCATATGCCGCTGCGCAACTGGCTGCTGCAATGGGCTGGCGCTGTAGTGAGTTTGGTGTGCGGCCAGAGTGTCGGGCAGGAAGGCCCCATTGTGCACCTGGGCGCTGGCGTGGGCGCTTGGTTGGGCCAGCATTTCCGCTTAAGCCCTGAAGAGTGCCGCACTCTATTAGCCGCCGGAGTTGCGGCGGCCATAGGCGCCTGTTTTGATACCCCCCTGGCCGGGGTGATTCTGGCCTTTGAGGTAGTGCTGCTGCGCTGGCAGATGGACGGTGTATTGCCGGTCATACTGGCGGCGGTGGTGGGCGCCCTCGCCTACCAGGCCACCCATATGCCGAGCCTGCAGGTGAGTTTTACCAGCCTGCCCACTTACTGCCTGGGTTGGGCAGCTTTGGGGGCGCCGTTGTTGGGCCTGGCGGCGAGCCTGTATGTAGTAGCGAACCGCTGGGCGCTGCAGCTGCGGCACTGGCCACTTAGTGTGCGGCTGGCGCTGGCCAGTCTGTGCACCTGGTTGGTGGCGGCCTGGCAACCTGCCGTGCTGGGGCTGGGTTTTGACAGCCTGGCGGCCGTGCTGAATAACCACTTGACGCTGTCTGCTTTGCTTGCGCTGGGCCTGTGCAAGTTGCTGCTCTCCCCCTGGGTGGTGGGGCTGGGTGTGCCCGGTGGGTTGATCGGGCCGAACCTGTTGGCGGGCGCTTGTTTAGGTGGCGCTTGGGGCGCCTTGGGGGTTCTGCTGTTGGGCTTGCCGCCGGAGAGCCCTCAGGTGTTTGCCCTCTTAGGCATGGCGGCGGTGATGGCGGCGAGCCTCAACGCGCCTTTAGCGGCACTGGTGGCGGTACTGGAATTGGCCCACAACGCCGACATCATTCTGCCCGCCATGGTGATGATCGCGCTGGCCTGCCTGGTGCAACAACAGCTGCTGGGTTTTGCCGGTTTGTTTGTGGAGCAGTTAAAGCTGACGGGTAAAGAGCTGCCGCAGCGGACTTAAGTACCCGACCTAACGCCTGGTTTGCGCGCCATTCAGGCTAAGTGCTGCAGGCTGGGCCAGGCGCCCCAAGGGGTTGTAATCAAGAGGAATGTTCTTCTGCTGGCGCATCGCCAGGGCTGCTTGCCCTTGGCAGGGCGACAGGATAGAGTCCCGGCCCCTAGCCTGAGGATTGCCTATGTTGTGGTTAAAAGCGTTTCACATTGTGGCCTTTACCAGTTGGTTTGCCATGTTGTTCTACCTGCCGCGCCTGTTCGTCTACCACCAAATGGCGCAGGACACTGTCTCTAAGGAGCGCTTTAGCCTGATGGAGCGCAAGCTCTACCGTTATATCGGCACCCCGGCCATGCTGGCCACCCTGCTGCTCGGCGGCGCTATGGTGGGTATGGGCTGGGACTACTACAAAACCCAGGGTTGGTTTCACACCAAGATGCTGCTGGTGTTTTTCTTGATTGGCTACCACCACATGTGCGGCGCTTTTGTGAAGAAACTGGCGGCAGGCACCTGCAATAAGAGCCATAAATTCTTCCGCATCTTCAATGAAATCCCCGTGGTGTTTTTAATCCTGATCGCCATTTTGGTGATAGTGAAGCCGTTTTAATGCACTCCGCCCCGCCCCTCTACGCCATTACCGACCCCGCTTTGCTGCCGGGCGAGCGCCTGTTTAGCGGCGTGGCGGCGGCTATTGCCGGTGGCTGCAGTTGGATTCAATACCGCGATAAAACCGCCACGGCCGCTGAGCGACAGCAGCGAGCGGCGCGTTTGAACGCGCTGTGCCAAGCGCTGGGGGCAAGCCTCATCATCAACGACGATGTCGCCCTGGCACAGGCGGTGGGGGCCGCTGGCGTGCACTTGGGGCGCGAGGATGGCAGCCTGGCCAAGGCCCGGCAGATGTTGGGGCCGCATGCCATCATAGGCGCCACCTGCCATGACAGCCTGGCCTTTGCCCAGCAAGCGCTTGCTGCAGGCGCCAGTTATCTAGCCTTCGGGCGCTTTTTCCCCTCCGCCACCAAACCTCAGGCCGGGGCCGCGCCCTTGAGCCTAATCGCCCAGGCGCAGGCCTTAGCTGCGCCAGTGGTGGTAATCGGCGGGATCAATCCTCAGAACCTGCCAGTACTGAAAGCAGCCGGGGCGCGCTCCTTTGCGCTATGCGAGGCGGTGTTTGGCGGCGCGGCTATGTTGGGCGGCGAGCCTATAGAGGCGCGCTGCCGCCAGCTGCTGGCCCTGGCGCAGGCTTGACTGACAACACCACAGATTAATAACGCGGGCGGGCTTCCCTGCATGTGGCGCGACGGTTTTGAACCTAGTTACAGTGCAGGCTGAATCAGACCTTTCTTAGGCCTCTCGGTTAAACCATGTGGGCGGTACGTTTGATTCGAGCGCGGCGCAGGCCCTGAGTTTGGTTGACCCGTCACACCTCCAAACCTCAGTAAAACCCGGTTTCGGCTGCACGCCTGCTGGCTGACGGCTGTCAGCCTAAACAATGCAAATACACGGTATTTTCCAGCATTGGCCGCCCTTGCCAGCAATCAAGGCGGCTTCTCAGGTTGCAGTTAACTTCTTATAGAGCACACCAATTCAGCTGCTTAGTGACCAGGCGCGCTGTTGGCTGCATGCGGTGTTAAGCCGCCAAGGCCTCATCCAGAGCGGTGAGGGCGCCGTTTAAGGCCTCCTCTAATGCGGCGTAAGATTCAGCGGTGAGGATAGATTCCATGGCTTCGTCACTGTTGGTGAGACGTTTTTCCAACCAGGCGGCCCGGCTGCTTAAGGCCTTGGCGCCCAGAGTGGCGGCGGTGCCCTTGATGGAATGAGCAGCGGTACGGGCGCGCGCTCTGTCCTGCTCGACGGCGGCTGCCTTTAGCTCGTCCAGCAGGCGGTGGGTTTCAGGGCCGAGGTTGGCGAGCATTTTTTGATAGAGGGCGCGTTTGCCACCAAAGCGGCGCAGTATGTCGTCCAGGCCATCCACCCAATCCTCGAAGGGAGACACGACGGGTGGTGGCGGGCGGGCTGCGGCACTGGGCACTGCGTCGCTCTCCGCAGTCTTAATTTCAGCTGCGGTTGCCGTTTCGGTTTTAGTCTCTGGCTCTGGCTCTGCCTCAGCGTCAACCAGAGGCGCAGACACACCAGGCGCTGCGGCCTCCGGCACCTCAGCGCGCTGCTCCGCGTCCAGCTCAGTATCCGCTGCTAAGTCCTGCAGGAGGTCGGCAAAATCCACCTCCGGCAGGTGTTCATCGAGCAGGGCAAACTCCGTGTCTGCCGCATCACCATATTCTTCAAGTAGCGCCTCAATCGACGGCTGGTCTGCGGATTCAGGTTGTGCGGCTAAATCGCCTGATTGTGCTGAGGTGGGTTGAGCTGGAGCCTGCTCAGGCGCTGCTGCGTCACTAGGCCCGGCCGCAGGATCAGCAGGCTGCGTCTCAACATCACCCTGCGCGGGGGCCTCAGGCCGCGCTTCACTATCAGACAGCGCTTCAATACCGGGCAGCGGTTCACTTTCAGGCAGCGCGGCAGGCTGAGGTTGAGCCACAACCTCAGGCGCGGCCGAAGCAGGTTCCGCCAACAGCGGCTCCTCAAGCTCTGCACCCAACGGCGGGGCTAGATCGGCGGCCAGGTCAGGCCTGGCAGTAGGCCCCAGGGCCTGGCGAATGGCGGCCACCACTAGGTTTAAATCAATCGGTTTGCTCAGATGGCCGTCCATACCAGCGGCCAAACACTCGTCTTTATCCTCGGCGGAAGCGTTGGCGGTCATGGCGAGGATCGGCAGGCCGAGCCCCTGGCTGCGCAGCTGTCGCGTAGCCTCCAGACCGTCCATATTGGGCATCTGCAGGTCCATCAAAATCAGATCGTAGGCCGCGCCGCGCGCCGTGGCTTTGTTGACGCCGTCGCGGCCATCCACCGCCAGGCTAACCTTGGCACCCACGCCGCCGAGCAGCTCCGCCGCCACCTGGCGGTTGAGGGCGTTGTCCTCCACCACCAACAGGGATACACCCGCCAGCACCTGAGGCGCCGCTGCTTGATCCGGCTGAGCTTGATCCCCCGCCAGCACCAGGCCCAACACCTGCTCTAGCGCCGGCCGCACTATGGGTTTACTCAGCTGCCAGAGGAACGGTGCGTCGTGGCCCTGGTATTGGGCCAGCTGCTCTTTCTCGCGCTGGGTGAGCAGCAGAATCACCCCCAGAGGCTCGGGGTTGATGGCGTGCAGCTGGCGGCCCAAGGCCAGGCCGTTGGCGTCGCTCAGGCGCCAGTCCACCAGCGCCAGCGTGAAAGCTTCGCCCGCCCGCGCGCGGCCTTCGGTGAGGCTGAGGGCGTCGGCGGCGCTGTGGGCGCTGGTGACTTGGAACCCCAAGCGGGTGAGATCGCGCTCCAGCACCTCAATGGCCAGAGGGGTCTCGTGTACCAAGAGCACGGAACCGGCCGCAGCCACCTGCGCCTTGGCAGCCAGGGAGGGCGCAGCGCCGAGGGCTAGGGGCAGCTCGAAGGTAAAATCGCTGCCCTGCCCCGGTTCGCTGACAAGGCTCAGCTGGCCGCCCATCAGTTCAATCAGATTTTTAGTGATCACCAGGCCCAAGCCGGTGCCGCCGTAACGGCGCGTGGTGGAAGCCTCCGCCTGCACAAAGCCGTCGAAAATGCGCTGCTGTTGCTCAGGGCGAATGCCGATGCCGGTATCGCGGATGCGAAAACACACCCGCGTGCGCCCACCACCGGCTTCGTCGCGGGCGCTCAATTGCACCCACACCTGGCCCTGGGCGGTGAATTTCAGCGCGTTGCCGATCAGGTTGATCAGCACCTGTTGGATGCGCAGCCGGTCGATCATCACCCGCTGGGGCAGGTCCGGGGCTAGGTCAAATACCACCTCCACCGGCTTATCACCCTGGTTGCCCGCCATCACCACCGCCACTTCAGCACAGATGTCATCCAGCGAGCAGCTGGTCGGGTCAATCACCAATTTGCCCGCATCAATTTTCGAGAAATCCAGAATATCGTTGAGCAGGCCGAGCAGCGACTTAGCCGCCGTTTGCGCCTTGTTCACATAATCCTGCTGGCGCAGGCCGAGCTGGGTTTGCCCCACCAGTTGCAGCATGCCCAACACGGCGTTCATGGGGGTGCGAATTTCGTGGCTCATATTGGCCAGGAACTGGGACTTGGCGAGGTTGGCGGCGTCGGCCTGTTCTTTGGCCAGCCGCAGGCGGTTCTCCAGCTCTTGCTGGCCGGTGATGTCGCGGCTGATACCGGTGACCTTAAATACCGCGCCGGCCAAATCCCGCTCGAAATAGGCGCCAAATTGCACGTAACGCTGGCTGCCCTCCGGTGTGATAAAACGGTACACCCCAGCAAATTCGCCGGTGCCCGCCAAAGCCCTGGCAAACCCTTCTGAGATGATGGCCTGTTCGTCCGGGTGTACCGAGTCAAACCAAGCCTGTATGGACTGAGGCTGATCATCCAGCGGCTGGGCGAAAATCTCGAACATGCGCTCGTTCCAATGCAGCTTCTGCGGGCCGGGCAGATACTCCCACACCCCCAACTCAGCCACCTCGGCAGCGGCCATCAGCTGGTCTTTGGCCGAGATCAGCGCCTGTTGTTGCTGCAGGCTTTCGGTGATGTCGGCGGCCACAATCAAAAACCCCACCAACACGCCGTCCTGGCCGCGCATGGCGCTCAGAGTGAGGGAGACCTTCAGCTGGCTGGCATCCTTGCGCACATAGGTCCACTGCTGGGTCTGCGGCCCCAGCGCTAGGGCCTGCTGGCTCAGCAGGGCAAAGCCGCTGAGCTCAGCGGGGTGTTGGGCCGCCTGCGCATAGGCGTTGAGTTCAGCGGCGAGGTTGAGCCGCTCAAAGGGCTGCTCGCCGAGCATCTCCTCGGCGCTGTAGCCAAGCATACGCTCCGCCCCGGTGTTAAACAGGGTGATGGCGCCCTGGGTGTCGGTGGCGATGATGGCAACTTCCGAGGCCGCCTCCAACACATCGCGCAGCAGTTGGCCCAGGCGCTGGTGCTCCTGCTCCACCGCCTTGCGGGAGGTGATATCAATGCTCAGGGCCACGCATTTTTCCACCTGGCCCGCCTGGCCGTGGAAGGGTGCGATCACCGTATCAAACCAGCGCTCTTCACCGTTTTTGGTGCGGTTGCACAACTCCGCCCGCCAGGGTTTGCCGGCTAGCAAACTCTCCCACAGGCCCTGCCAAAAGGCCTGCGGGTGCACGCCGGAATTCACTAAGCGGTGAGTCTGCCCCAACAGCTCGGCGCGCTCAAAGCCCAAGGCGGCGCAGTAGTTGTCGTTGACATCCAAAATCACGCCCTCGGCATCGGTCACAGAGTAGAGCAGCTGGTTGTTGATGGTGGTGAGCAGCACGTCGTTTTCTTCCAGGGCGCGGCCCAGACGCAAATTGCCCTCTACCAATTCGGTGATGTCCTGCTCGATCACATAAAAACCGCGCACGCCGGTTTTGGTGGTGTCGGGCAGGTATTGCCCCAGGTAGTGGCTGAAGGCGCCGGTGGCCTCGTTCACCTGGGTGTATTCATAGGTTTGTGGCATGCCCGCCAGCGCCGCCTGCACACGGCCAAACTGCTGCTCGTAATCCTCGGCGCTGAGCAATTCCTGCAGGCTCATGCCGGGAATCTCCGAAGCCTCCACGCCAAAGCGGCCGCGATGGGCTTTGTTGGCCACCTGGTTAATTTGGTTTTTATCCCAATAACCGATCACAAACGGCACCGCGTCCAGCACCGTTTGCAGGTGGCGGCGGGCCTGCTCGAGGGTGAAACAGCGCTCGTTGTTTTTCTCCAGCAGCGCCATGCTGTGGGCGAGCATTTTTTCCTGTGCCAGCAGGCGGGTATGGGCGGTTTGCTGGGGGCGCAGATCCACCACGCTGAGGGCGGCGCCCACCACTTGGCCCTTGGGGTTGAAAATCGGCACGGCGTTTAAACGCACGGGGAAGGCACCGCCCTTGGCACTTTTGGCTTTTAACTCCAGGCCCCGCACCGGCTTGCCCTTGGCCAGCGGCGCCAACGCCGCCGCCAAGCCTGCGCCACTGAACAGCTGGGCCAGCGGCCGCCCGATCACCTCGCGGGGGCCGTACTCCCAGAGCAAAATAGCGCCCCGGCTCCAGCTGGCGAGCTTGCCATCCGGGCGAATGGTCAGCATGGCCTCGTCGCACACCTCCTCCAAAGCATGGCTGCGCGCCTGCTGGCGGTGGCGAATGCTCAGCTGCTCGCGCGCCCACAGCGAGGTGGCAACCAGCGCGGCTATAGCCAGGCTCGCCAGCAGCGCCAACAGGCTGCCGCCCAGCGGCCAGGCTGGCGTGGCGAGGTGTAAGGCGTAGCGGTGGTCCCGCCAGGTAAAAAACTGCACCTGATCCTTCGCCAACACCCCGCCAAGCGTGGCAGGCCAGATGGGGGTAAGCGTCTTGTTATCCTCTTTGAGCAGCTGCCAGCCCGGCTCCAAAGCCCCCGGCAAAGTCCCGATAGGCACATAGGCGAACCACCAGCGGCTGCAGGGCACAGCGGCCTCACAGCCGCGCCGCGCCAGCAGCAGGCCGCGCTCGGCGCCGCTGAGGGCTGAGAGATCGGCAAAGGGTTGATTGGTTTTGCTAGGCGCACCAACAAGGCGCTCAGACAGCGAGGCCCCGCTGCTCAACTGAGTGCCCGGCACATTGGCCGCGCCCAGCTGCCAACTGAGACCATTGCGGTGGGGGGTGGCGATGGCTTCAAAAATACCCGGCGGCAAAACCCCAGGCGGCGCCTGGGCCACCTGTGCCAGCAGGGCATCGTAGGTGCCAAGCTGCTGGGTGATGGCCGCGAGCGATGAGCTGTGCGCCAGGTTAAAGCGCTCGCGCTGCAACCTATGGCCGTTCCACAGCAATGCAGCACTGCTCAGCAGGCTGAACACACCGGCAATCAGCGCCCAGAACCAAACGGTTCGGCTAGGTTTGGCAGTCCTGGACATAAGGACTCTTGGCTCCTTGCGGCTGTGCGCGAACAGAGGACTAAAGCTTCCTTAACCATAGACCCAAGCGGCGCATTTCGCCCGCTTCAGCCCTCAGCGCAGCAGCCTGACTACAGCCCTGCGCTGCCGCCTGGCGACAGTCGGGCTGCAGATGTGGATCAAAAAGTGCCCCAGCTAAGCACTCACCACAAGGGTATTGGCCGCGCGATCATGCAGGCAGCGGCGCTCTTCGCCGAAGATAAACAGCACATTAATAATGCTAAATAAGGGGCCTATGACGGGTACCAGATTGCCGATGAAATACACCCCGTAGCGTATCGCCAGAGCAGAGAGCGTCAGCGGGCTGCTGTCGGCCATCACAATTTTGATCGACAACACCAGCTTGCCAATCGTCTGGCCGCGCTGCACCAGGAGCAAGCCGTTGAACACCAAAAACACCACCGCCCAAAGCGTGCCCGACTGCAATGAGTAGCCCCAGGACAGGGACGAGGTAGAGGCCAACTCAAGTAAACCGCCGAAATACATAGCGGGCAGCACAATCACCGACATACAAAAAGTATCGATTAGATTGGCGGCAAGGCGCCTTAAGCGGCTGGCCTTGTGCACTGGCCGCTCGGCATCCAACAGCTCAACTTGGGGGGCTTGGTAAATAGAATCGTTCATAGGGGCATCCTGAATGGGCAAACGAGAAAGGCAACAAGCGGCGGCCATAACCGCCACCGCACAAGCCTACGCAGTTGACCGGCATGGCTCAACTCTGCCGAGCGGGTATCAGGCCAACCTAATAACCTCAGTTGAACCCCTAACGCGGGCGCGGCGTATGGGAATTTTTTAACCTAAAAACCTCAGTTGAGCCCCTAGCGAGAGCGCCTAGGGCGCTGAATATGGGCGCTTTTACAAAAATGAGGCGACAGCATTAGCACCGCTAGGGTGAGCCGAATTTTTGTAATTCAGGTTCAAGCGTTAGGGGATCGCAGTAGGGTTTAACTGAGGTTTTTAGGTTTTAAAGGTGGGCGAAAGCAGCCGCCCCAGCGCAAGCCGAATTACAGGAAATCCGTTCAGCTAAAAGCCCTAGGCAGTCGGGGTAGGTTTAACTGAGGGTTTTAGGATCAAGGGTAAAAGCGCTTAAGCCTGCACATGAAAATGCAAACTAGCCGCCGCATCCTGCCCATAGCCACCAGCTTTTTTAACCGGCTCCGGCCTAGCCTGAGTAGGCTCAGGTGCGGTTGGTTTTTCGCCGGTATTATCGGCCCGCAGGCCATCCACCCTGCCAACAACCGCTGGCGAAGCCTCGGTGCCTGCTGCGGCTGTATCGCGGCTCTTGCCATCCGGCTCTGCGCCGGGTGTGGGCGCGTCTTGCCGCTGCTGCGCCAACTCTTGCAGCGCCTGCTGCTCCATCTGCGCCGCCTGCACCGCCACCGAGCGATCCTGATCCGACGGCTCCGCCGGAGCGCTCGCCGCCCGCTGGATCACCCGCGCCTTGGCTAAAGTCGCCTCCGGCGACGACTCAGGAGCCGTATCAATAGACACCTCGCCGCCCACCGCATAGCGGTTGCCATCCGGCCCGCGCTCATATTCATAATGAATAGCGCCGCCGTAACTGCCCGCCACCGCCTTATGGGCCTGCTCATGGGCGCGCACCTCACGGTCCCGCGCCGCCAATTGCTTCAACTGGGCAAGCTCAGCCTGCGCGACCTTATCCTCCGCCGCCTGGCGCGCCTGCTTGCGTTTATCCTGATCCGACACCGCATCCACCGGCTGCTCAGCCTTACCGGCGGCGTTAAGCCTGCGCTTATCCTCACTGCCAGGCGCCACAGCTGGCGGCTGTTCGACCGGGCGAATACGCTGTAAGCGCTGCTGGGAGGACTCCTGCCCCACCGGTATCTGCCCTACTTGTACATAGGCGGCCGGTTGCGGTGCGATGGAGGGTGATGAGGATAGGCTCAACATAAAACGCCCCTAGGCAGAGGTATCTAACAACCGCCCTAACGACTGACTGCCCGCAGCAAACACCTTTGCCGAAGCATCAAACAACTGGCGGTTCTGTTGTAAATCCAGCAGCGCCTCTTCCACCGAGGGCGCCCGCTCCACGGCCTTCACTGGCGCCGCATCAGCGGGCGCCTGCGGCGCTGAACTCTTCGCACTGCTGGCAATCTCTTGGGCGTTTGTTAGCATGCGCGCCTGGCTTTGCTGCATACCCACACTCGCCTGCTGCATTACCGAATTAATCATATTCACCTCAATCAGCACTTAAACGTCTGGCTCATGCATTAAGGTTAGTATGGACTCGCGCCCAAGGCGGCAGAATCAGGCAAAACTTTAAGACTGAATTTTTATTAAAAACCGCTCGCCCCTTGGCGAAGGCTATTTACCCTCCACCCTCAACGGCAACCCAATTAATGACCACCCCCCGCATCACTCCCCCGCGCCTTCCAGTGCGCCTGCTCACACTGCTGTTAGTCACGTTAATGTTAAGCGGGTGCACCGTTAAACTGGCCTATCACTTTTTGGATTGGGGCCTGCAATACAAGCTAAACCATTATTTATCCCTCAATAACGAACAGGCCCAACAGGCCAAACTCGCCATCAAAGAATTTCACGCCTGGCACCAAAGGCATGAACTACCGCGCTATGTGGAATTTTTAAAAGACGCGCGCAGTCGTTTGGCAGGCCCGGCCTTAAGCGCCGAAGAAATTGGCCGCTACCGCGAGCGCATTAAACTATTCGGCGAACAATCCTTAGACAAATTGCTGCCGAGCATCAGCGCAGTTCTAAAATCCTTAGATACCAAGCAAAAACAACAATTATTTAAAACCCTGGATGAAGATCAAAAAGACTACGAAGACCTTTATCTTAAACCTACCCTTGAAGACATACGCACCAGCTTAAAAAACGACGCCCTCAAATCCATCAAAAAATACATGGGCCGCTTAAGCAATCAACAAAAAGAGCGCATCACTAACTGGAGCAACACCGTCCAACCCTTCGGCGCCATAGTCTCCAAAGAACAGGACGGATGGGAATTATTAATGCGCCAGCTGCTCGACCAACCAAACCGCGCCGACTACAACGCGCAATTAAAATTTCTGTTGCTGTACGATATAAACTCATGGCAACCCGAACACCGAAGTGTTTTAGAGCACAATCAAAACATCACCTACCAACTGATGGCCGACATGCTCAATAGCCGCAGCCCTGAACAACAGGCCTCCTTAATTGAAAAACTGGATGAGTATATTGCTGATTGTGAGGATTTAATCGCGCAGGCAAAGGAAGAGGACAGTAAAAGCCTCAAGCAATAATCCGGCGGTTAAAACAAACAAATGCATTCGAGCAGTGCTTACACAACACCTTGGCTGGAGAAAAAACTCGGCCGAGCACAAGTACAGAGAATCAATCCCGGCGTCGTTAATCCTTATTGTTTTTATACAATAACCAATTCCCTTGGCGAGCTACCAGGGTTACCTTGCCTGCACTTTGATTAAATAACCCATCTTTCAATTTATTCGAGCGCACCAAGAAATAGTCATATCGCGCGCCTTCGTGTTTAAACCAGTCAAACTGTTCAGGCAGCCAGCCATCGGGCAATGCCCAAAGCGCGTGTCTGTAACGCAAAGGAACGTTATGGGCAACAGGGTCATGAGAAAAATTTGGCAAAACCACACCGCCCTTTTCCGCCTGATAATAACTAGCATAATGCATATAAGGCGGTGAAAACGTCAGCTTAGATTCCTGGTTAATCATCAAAGCCAAGACAATTTTGTTCGACTCCATTTTGTCCAGGATACTTTTAAAATCCTGATCATTGTTTTTAAAGCTGGCAAACAAGAAGCAATTGCTAATCAATACCGTAGCCGTTATCACCACACCCAAAACACCCCTTAGGCTGCCTTTAACTAACCCATACTTTTGAAAGAGATTGTTTGAGGCATCCACCTCGTATAAAAACAAACACAAAGGCATTAAAAAAGCGGCAAAACGCGTGTTGACATAAGCAGTATCGAAAATCCAATAGGGCACCACCATATATATACCAACGACACTCAAAAAGGGCAGCCAACGTCGCCAAGTACGCGTCAGTTTTGCGCCTACCATATAAGGCCAGGCCAACAGCAATAATGTGAGTACAACGTAATCGCTATAGGGCGGTCTGCCGATGGCAAAGCCTAACATTTCAGCCGCGCGCTGGCCGTGCTCGCCTTTACTGGAACGCTCACTAAATTGCGTAGCAATATAACTCAGCTCTGTATCGAGACGGTTTAAAATATGTCCAATGTAGTTACCAAACTCGCCCGAATTGCCCTGCGCAGCTTGACTAGCGCCGTTCACCGACACCCAATAAAAAACCAAAGGCAACAACACAATAAAGGGCAATAATTTAGCTTTAGTGTCTTTAAAACTGTTGTAATTAAAAATAATGACAGCACCAATCACCATGGCAAACGCCCAAGCCATAGCATGCGCAAAAAATAAAAACAGAGAGAATATAGCAGCTAGCGCAAATGTCTTGACGGAGCGAGGCTGTTGACTATAGGTGACACAAAAAGCAAAAAATGCGATTGTTATGGGCGTTGCTACAACAAAACTAAAAAATCCCCAAAAAAACGAAAAACTATAGGCGGTGGCAAATGTGGGCAGCACCCAAAATCGATTGAGTTGCAGCACACGCAGCAAATAAGCAGTAGCAAGGGGAATCGCCAGCACCGATAGAGTGCAGACGATTTTTAACGCCGTGGTGGCAGAGAAAAACAACCCGAACACTAAGCTGATACTGTAGCCAACTAAATAGGGCGTAAACCAATTAATTTTATAATCGTGCCTATAGTCCGCATAATTCAAAATGGCATATAACTGCCCGGCGTGATCCGGCAAATCGCCTAGGGGCAAATAGTGAATCACCCACAGCGGAGCAATTAACATCAGGCTGAAACTGACCATCAGCGCCCAATAGATTCTATTTTGCACAGAATCACGTTGGAAAAAAGCAAGATAATGCGCAGCAGCGCGCGAGATGTAAGTATTCATTGACAAACCTCCTTAACAGCCAGATACAAACAAAAGGCGATAGAGACTCCGTGATACAAGCCTATAAAAACGCACTATTTATGGGAATAAAAATCCGTGCAGGCACCAGGAATGACGCCCACTGATAATCATAAAATCAGAAATTTAATACTAAAGTTTTACCACAGAACAAAAAATCCACTAATCTGACCTTAAAAAACGCTTATTAACAGCAGAAAATAAAAATTAAATTAATACCGGCTAAACGCCAATTCTGTAGGCTTTCCCAGCAAACACGCCACTACGCACTACAATTTTGCTAGTGACACGATGGTGTTTATAATTTTTTAGGGCGAAAAACATGTCAGACCGCATACTAACAAGGCTGACATATTTCAAATGTAATGATTTGTTACTCAAGCGTATGAGGCAATTCAACCAATGCGTGCCGACAGACTTAGCAAGCTTGTCAGGTTTGGGCAGAGTACTTACGCCTGCATGGCGACTTGTTAAAAATAAGCACGCAAGCTCGGTTCAGACGACAGGCCGCACAGCACTATTACAAAAATTCCACTTATTAACCCGGCGAGTTTTAGTGCAGGGTTAATAAGTGCGGCATGAATGCCGCACTGGCAGCCTAAGCCGCGAGGTTAATATGTTTAACGAGGGTTGGTATTTTGCGCCAAATGAAATGCCCCAGATTAAACCAGCAGCTAATTGAAATACATTGGCGACTATGGCCAGGCAAGGAAAACCTGGGCTAGACGCCTACACTAAAAAGCGGACCACTGCAGGGATACGGGACGCCCCATAAATGGGGGAGTTAGAATTTCATCAGAAATGAAATCGAAGTAGAGCAATGCACGAGAGCATGGATACAGAGCGATGTGCTAACTCAAGCCAAGATGCAACTGCCGAGTGCACACAGAGTAAATGCGCATTTTTTTGGAGGGGGCGGGGCAGCCTAAATTTCACGACGCCGTATCGAGCAAGGTAATTTTTAGAGGTTTCCTGGGAGACTCTAATTAAGCCAAAAATAATTATTCAACACCTCTTTTTACCTGCGTCGCGCAGACAAGCGTCTGAGTATAAATAAGCCTATGTGCGCATTTGTTTCGCAGTGTAGCAGCTTATTGAAATACTACCTTGCCAGTTCTGGCGGCGTTAATTTGGCGAAAGTTCCTCATTTACTCGGTGCAAACTCAGATTTTTGCCGGGGCGCCTAGCCCAAATTTGCCTTGCCAAAGCGGCGCCGCCAACGTATTGCAACACGCTGCTAGTGAAAAATCTGCCTATTTTCAAAACCATCGCCAGCTGGCAAGGCTGCGGCTAGTCCTTCCGCTGTTTATACAGCCACCAAAGCCCCTGGCGTTCCACCAAACTGACCTTGCCGTTGCTATGGGCAAACAAATAATCCATAGGTTTATCTGCGCGCACCAAGAAATAATCATACCTAGCGCCGCCATGTTTTTCCCACTCAAATAAATTCGGCTGCCAGGTATCATGCACAGGCCAAAAATCATGTTTGTAACGCATAGGGACGTTGTGGGCGACAGGATCGTGGGGGAAGCTGGGCAATACCATGCCGCCCTTTTCAGCTTGATAATAACTGCCGTAATGCATAAACGGAGGGGAAACAATAAGTTTAGAATCCTGGTTGGCCATCAGCGCCAGCACCATTTTATTGGGCTCCATTTTCTCCAGAATAGCTTTAAAATCGCGGTCATTATCTTTAAAGCTGGCAAACAAATTGTAATTGCCAAACAGAATCAGTGCCGTCAAACCAAGGCCCAGCAGCCATCTGAGGCTGATGTTTAACACGCCTTTGTCGCGCAGCATATTTTTGGCCGGGTCCTGCTCGAATAGAAATAAACTTAAGGGTAATAAAAATGCAGCAAAACGTGTGTTGACGTATGCCGTGTCAAATATCCAATAAGGCACAATCATATAAATCAGCACTAGGCTAATAAAGGGCAGCCAACGTCGCCATTGGCGGGTAATTTTCGCCCCCAGAAAATAAGGCCAAGCCAATAACAATAAGGCGATTATGACAAAATCACCAAAAGGAGGCCTACCGATTGAGAACCCCAACATTTCCGCCGCGCGCTGCCCGTGCTCGCCCTTAGTTGTGCGCTCATTAAATTGCTTGCTAATGTACTTAAGCTCAGTGGTCGTGCGCTCATATAAATGCGCAGAATATTTGCCAAACTCAAGATTGTTAGGCTGCGCAGGTTGGTTGGCGCCATTTAAATACACCCAATAAAACACCAAGGGCAATAACACAATAAAAGGCAGCAGCTTATTCTTGGTGCCCTCAAGGCCGTTATGAATAAAAATAATGGCCGCCGCTATAACCATCGCAAAGGCCCAAGCCATGGCGTGGGCAAAAAATAAAAACAATGAAAACACCGCTGCCAGCGCAAAAAGACGCAGGCTCTGCGGTTTTTGACTGTAGCTGACGCAAAAGGCAAAAAAAGCAATAGTGATGGGCGTTGCCACCACAAAGCTAAAAAACCCCCAATAAAAAGAAAAACTACAGGCTGCGGCAAAGCTGGGAATCACCCAAAACCGATTGAGCCCCAAAACACGCGCCAGCTGGGCCGTCGCGAAAGGAATCGCCAATACCGCCAAAGTGCAGGTAATTTTTAATGCCGTGGTGGCAGAAACCACTAAACCAAACAGCAAGCTTATGCTGTAACCAACCAAATAAGGGGTAAACCAATTGATCTTATAATCGTTTTGATATTCCGAGAAATTCAGTATGGCGTGTATTTGCCCGGCGTGATCGGGCAGGTCGCCGAGTGGCAAGTAGGTGATAATCCACAAGGGCGCAACCAGCAGAATACTCAAAGCAGCCATCAGCAGCCAAAAGAGAATAGTCTGCGAACGTTCGGACTGCAGCGCGTCACACCACTGAGCCAATGGACTAAAAGAAGAAATGTTCATTGAATGATAAAACCTTTACAACTCGGTAGAACTAAACAACGCAGGCAGAAGCGCCGCGCACACACAAAATTACGGCCGCCGACCAACACCCTACAGATGCACTCAACACCAACATTTATCCGATATAAAAATCGCGCCGATATTAGCGCCACACAACGCGAACCACAGATGGAGACAACACAGCAGGCGCGCGCCAGCATAACCTTGGCGAGTAATACAGATAATAGCGGCTGTGCTCTGATGGGCAACAAAGAAAAGAAGGAGGACAAACCTCGCCCATAATTGACAACGCACTGGGTTGCTCGGCGGGTTTGCACGGGGGAGACTAACATCTTAAACCTTAAAACTCTAACCCAGCCAAAGCCGGGCTATAAACACGGGGGCGCGATTCTACTCGAAGCCCGCTCATGGCAGCAAAAACGAAACCTAATTTTGGGCAGCTGTTCCCCGACAGCCGCCCTCCCCGTCAATCAGTCTTCAGTACGATGCCTTTTAGCCAAGTATTATTTATTATTAATAGGTAAGCACCAACTATCAGTAGGTTTCAAAATAAGCCAATAATCCATAGATGCCGCAGAAGACAAAATAGATCAGGGCGATCTATTTTGTCGCCAGGTTAATAAGCTCGGCGTTAATAATTCATTAAAAATATTAACCACCTGCTGCAATACCCAGCAGCGAGCTGAAACACCTGGAAGGCGATTGACAAACTAAGGTTGCATTCGGCTAGAAAACTTCGGATTAAGCCTAAAAACATATATTTCAAGATCGAATCAGAACCAACGCGGTAGTATTATTTAATTGCCATGCATTTAAGCTGAAAAACGGCTGCCATTTAAAAAACAACTGCAAAGCTAAATCACCATCTGCAACCAGGCCTCTAAATCTTCTTCCTGCCAGCGGCTTAGTAGGCTTAAACCGTCCTCCACCACTTTGACATAAACATCGATTATTTCACTGGCCAGTTTAAACACCTGGTGGCTGGTAGTGGCTATAGTGCCGCCGGAGAGTATGTCTTTTTCCACCGTGGACATTAAAAACATCAGTTTTAATTCGTAGGTTTTAATTAACGGCAAGGAGGGAATACCGCCCACTAGCAGTGTTTCCAAGCGCTCGGCTTGATGGCGGGATTTTTCATGTTGGGCGCGGGTGCAGGAAATTACGTAGCGCAATTTACGGTCGTGGTGATAATCACACACACCCTTGGCGGCCGCATAGGTGGCCAAACCGCGAATACGCGCAATTTGCTCAATCATGGCGGGCACTTGAGCGCAGACAAAATGGGTCAATTCAATTTGTTTAAATAGACGCGGATACGCCTGGGCATCCTCGGCCGGTAGCGGCGCATTTTCCGCTTCCGCCACCAGCATAGACACAGGCCGCTCCACCGCCTTGCCAATCGACACCATCATGCCGTGTAACTGCTCGATAAAATGCGAGTGCAACTCGAAGTTATCAATCACCTCATCCTGCTGCCAATCCACGCGAATCGTGGCCCAGGCGTTGTGCAAATTTTCTTTGTCGCGGGCGGTAAATAAACCGCCGGTTAATTCCGCAAAAGCTTCTAATGCCGCCAAACGGCGCTCAAATTGTTTTTGCAGCAGAATAAAATCGCCCTGAAATACAGTGTTGCCCGCCAACAACGCCATACTCATGCCGCGATGGCGCTGCACGGCCTTGGCCAGTTGGTTGAGCTGTTTGAGCAGGGAAAGCGCATCCTGGCGCTGGCGATAGGCAATACAAAAGGCATCCACATGGATGGCTTGCGCAGAAAGGTCCGTAGCTGGGGCATTCATAGGCATAGTCTGATTCAAGGTGGTGCAAGCTCTAAGAAGGGCAGGCGCTAATTTGTGGCTATAATCGCTTGCCCTGCATGCTGCACAAGCCTGAGCAACGCTCATGCCATATGATTCGGGCCACTCTGGCGAAAAGTCCGACCAATGGCGCCCTGCTACTGAGGTAACACTTTTCAACGCTGCACGGGCCCTCTCGCCGTGCCAACAGGTGCAGAATAAGCGCTGCAGCGCAACAAATTCGCGGCCTGGCGAGAAAAACACGCACTAGTTACCAAAAGTTACACCCACTGTTACCCACAAATAGGCTCTGGGCGAGAATCAGGTAACAAATACGTAAAATCCCCCCTTGCCGCCTGCGGCAAATGTGGTACAACTAAAGCGCAGTTAACCTTCCTTGAGGAAACAATTATGAACAAGCAACTTTTACTGGGTGTAGGTTTAGGAGTGATTATCGCCACCGCAGGCACCGCATTAGCGCTGCGCGATAAAGCCCCCGACTTTGCTGAAGTATTAGAAGTGACTCCGATCAAACAAACCATTGAACCGGAGTATGCTCAAGTGGTTAGCGTAACCCCGAAACGCGACCCCAACGAACCTGAGTTCGCTGATGTTTTAAACGTAAAACCCATTAAAGAGCGCGGCTCGTCACAAGAAGTCTGCCGCGATCAGGTGGTTACCCACCGCCGCCCCGTACAAGATGACAACCGCGTACTCGGCACCGCAACCGGCGCCATAGTCGGTGGCTTGCTCGGCCACCAAGTCGGTGGCGGCCGTGGTAAAGACGCCGCAACCGCCGTAGGCGCTATTGCCGGTGGTGTAGCGGGCAACCGCATCCAAGGCAATATGCAGCGCAACGACACCTACCAAACCTCCGAGCGCCGCTGCTCTACTCAGCGCGGTCAGGATCAAGTAGTGGGCTACGAAGTGACCTACAGCTTTGACGGCAATGAAGACACAGTGCAAATGGACCACAAACCCGGCCGCACGATTCCCGTGGTAAACGGTGAGTTGGTGTTGGATCAACGCGATACTGGCCGCTACAAGGTAAAAAACAGCAAGCCCAGCCAATATGAAGTGGTGTACAGCTACAAAGGCCGCGAAGACATGATTGTGTTGGATCGCGATATTCCGGTTGGCAGCCGCGTACCGGTTGATAACGGCCTGGTGGATTTTAAAGCCCAAGAGTCTGGCCGTGTATTAGTACCGCGCGAAGAAATTCGCGGCTACGACGTGGTTTACCGCCCTGATGGCGAGAAAAATGCCAGCGTCATTCGCCTGCCTCATCAAGTTACCGTTGGCAGCCGCCTGCCAATGAAAGATGGCAAGATTCAGGTAGCAGTAGAAGACACTATGAACCGCGCGCTGTAATTTTTGCGCCGCATAAAAAAGCCCGGAGTGATCCGGGCTTTTTTATGCATCTTATTTTTATATCAACGCTTTGTATAAGTTGAAAAGTGAAATCCCGCTAATTAACAAGCCCACCAAAATCAGCAGTGTGCGGGTGGAGAATTTTTTACAGGCGTAGGCAGCAAAAGGTGCCGCAAATAAACCGCCGATAATTAAACCCGCCACCACCCGCCAAATGGTTTCATCCACCAACACAAATAAAGATGCCGCGCTGGTGAGAGTGAGAAAAAACTCCGCGAAATTAACTGAGCCTATAGTCGTGCGCGGATCGTGCCCTGTGCCCACCAAAGTAGTAGTAACCACCGGCCCCCAGCCACCGCCGCCGGAGGTGTCCACAAAACCGCCCAACAGCGCTAATTTCGCCACATGTTTAGGCTCGCCCTGGCGCGCTGCTAGGTGATTGCGAAAGGCTTTACTTAATACATAAATACCCATCAGCAATAAATAAACGGTGATAAATGGTTTGAGGGTTTTACCATCCACCTGGGTGACCAACACAGCCCCCAACACACCGCCGATAATGCCGGGTATTAATAGGCGCAAAAATAATTTTTTATCCACATTGCCGAATTTCGCGTGGGAAATTCCCGACACTCCGGTGGTAAAAACTTCCGCCATATGCACCGAGGCGGTGGCCAAGGCTGGCGAGGCGCCAGTAGCCAATAAAAAACTGGTGGAGGTAAGCCCATAGGCCATGCCTAATGCACCATCAACAATTTGTGCCAATAAGCCCACCAGCAGTGCATTCCAAAACAGCGAATCATTAAAGGTGGCGCGAATAGTATCCACACCCGGCTGCCAACCGCTGCCAAATAATTGCGCTGCCCCCAGCGCCAATAAACCCAGCAGGGTAAAAATCGCAAACACCACCGCGCCGCGAATAACCGGGTGCAGCGGAATGCGCTCAAGGGGCGGCAGGCCTAAAGCGGTGTGTTCTTGGTTGATAGGGGTATCGGCATAATCTAAATCACGGATTTTCATTACAGCTCCAGGCGTGGCCCCTGTTGGGCCAATTAAACAGGAGCGCATGCTAGGTGTTTAATAATGCACAGTGAAATACCCGTTATTTATTTGCTTATAACTCTTTGCAAGGGGGCATCGCCCGACGCGTTTTAACTTGCCCGCCAGCCCGCCACAATAATTACTGCCCCCAACAACATGATTGCCGCCCCCAAGCCATCATAAAGCGAGAGTTTCACCCCCTCGACCAGGCGCAACCAAACCAATGCAGTGGCCACATATACACCGCCATAAGCGGCATACACACGGCCACTGGCGGTAGGATGCAAGCTGAGTAGCCAAACAAATAACAATAAACTTAGGGCAGCAGGCAGCAACAACCAGATCGAACCGTCTTTTCGCAGCCAAACATAAGGTAAAAAACAACCGATAATTTCGGCCAATGCGGTGGCAATAAATAACAACACTATTTTTAACATGGTGTTCTCATCAATGGGGGCTCCAAAGCTTTAAGAATGGCGGCAGCTAATTGCTACCTGCCATAGTTTACACCTAGCTTCTATTAACTCGGCGGCGGCTCAATCTGCCGTTGCGGCATCCGTGCCGCACGTATTAACCCGGCACTAAATAAAATCCGCCGGATTCATACCTTTGCACCATTAAACCAGGTTAGACCTTACGCATTGGCAATGGCGCATGCCACGCTCCTGAAAAATGCGTAAATAACCGCTGTGTAGCAGATTAAAAAAAAACAATCAAAAGGCAATGGTCCGCTAGACTCAGCTGTACTGGATATAACCCGTTAAAAGTATGTTGAAGCGCCGGGATTTACGGTTTTAAACCTCCTGTACGCCTTCACTCTGAAGATGCGCTTGGCCAACTGGCAGCCTGCGCAGCGCACACAACTGGGCCGCAGCGCCCTACGCGGAGACCAAAACCATGCTTGAATTTGATGCTAACTGGGATAATATCGATGGGCTTCGGGCCAAACACGGCCACACCTATACGGATGAATTTAATTCATTAGCCTATTTTAATTACCAGCAAATCACAGCCATGCTCAACACCTGGGCCAAGCGTGAACTCTTTAATGACCATGCTGTTCACCTTAAAAAATTGGCTGAGGAAATTCAGCATTCCAGCAAAGTGGTGCGCGTGGTGTTAGGCCCTCATCAAGCACAACAGTTTAATGGCGAGTGGTATTTACACATCACGGTGATGAGTAGCACCGGCAAGTCCTACCATTTTTTTAATAAATTCACCGCCTATTTATCGCCAGCACACTACCGGCTAGAAGCCGCTTTTTGCGGCGCCTCACCCAGCGCGACTATTTATGAGGAGCGTTTCCGGTTTGATACCGCGAGTTAGAAAACCTCTAGATAAGATGGGCGCACGCTTTTGTTGTTGATCGGCGTAGCCTGGATGGAGCGTGGCGAATCCAGGGGTTTATGGATGACTACACGCGTCGAACAAACCCCGGATTTCGCTGCCCTGCATCCGGACTACTGGCTTCGAAATATCAGTGCCGCATGCTTATAAATAAGAATTTTGAGCCTCCTTCAACATTTCGATTAAATCACCAATACTTTTTAAACGACCATATTTTTTATTATTGAGAATTTCAGATAAGGCAGTCCGCATCAAGGAATTGATTTCTAAATTTTTATCTGTCAACTCCTTATTGCCACCGTGAACAATGGCGGACCTCATTGCATAAACATCTTTAGCCATCTTACTAAGTTTTAGTCGTGAATCTTTGTCTCTTGCAACCACAAATACAAACAAATCAGAAATTTTCTCACCAATACTTCTTTGGAACAAAGCGCCCTCATCAGAAGAGAACATAATTTCTAATGATATGCAAGTGTATATTATAGAGTTCTTTTTAGAGGTCGTGAGAGCTGACTCACCAAGCGCCAAAGCGGTGTTAATAACTCTTGAGTCGATATCATTGAGCTTTGATCCATTTATCATTCCATCATTCAACTCCCACAGCCTTTTAAAATCTTTATTTTTGCAAAAAAAATCAATATTTACTGGTATTTTATCAATAATCTTGTTTGAAAAATAGCTAGAATCCCAGCCTCCTCGCTCATCAATAACTTGATATGAACTGGTATTCACATACATCAACTCGTGACTATAACTAGGCATGAGTGGCAATCCTGTTGAGATACGAATGCTGCCGTCCAGCTTACCAGAGATGAATACTATTAGTCGGGCGAAATCCAAAAAAGCATTCTCAGCTTTAGATATGGCAATTTTTTCATCATATAAATTTCTTATCTCAACACTTATATAGTGACCATTTTCATTGGAAATCGGACCTTCAACATCTTTTAAATAGCCGAATTTATATGGCGGAATTGATAACTCCGTCACCCCATCCAAACGTATACCGGAAATCGGAGAAGTTATTCTAAAATTTCTCGGAACTAAAGAAAGAAGTGTTTCAAAAAACTCTTCGAATTCCACGTTTCCTTCCCCTTCAGCTTTAAGCTTTGGGATTTGATCATTTATCAGATTAAAGACAGTTTCTCTACTAAATCTAGAAGATATTGTCCTGTTAAATTTGTAAATATTTTCCAAGCTATCAAAGTATAGCTTCACATTTGAAACATATAGGATTATATCTTGACCAGCCCAATTCTTGACCGATTTTAACGCTTGATCTCTGGAACCATATTCTGTACTAGATAGCAACTGAGAAATACATTCTGAGAAATTCATAAAAATTGCCCCTGTAGCTTTCCACCCCAACAGTCTTATCTCTCGCCCCCACCTTCCCGCGTGAAAACGCATATTTATTTAAGCACACTTTAACTGATTATCGCTTCGTGAATATTATAAAAATTCACAAGCAAATAATTGAAGCTCCGAGACTTCCTGCCCGCGTCAGTTTAAAAATATCCCTGCAACCAGACTTAACCAGAGAATCCTTAACAGCCAACCTTGGCGCTCGACTGTCGGCATTTACACGCATAGCGTGGGAACGAGGAATTAATCTTTAGCCACACCAATTACCGATTCAGCTTTTTCAGCAAAATCCTTGGCAAATCTTTCGCTAAAACCAGAAAGAAACGCTATCGCGGAAATTATCAGAACTTCACGCGATTCAGCACCAAGCTCTATAGGGATAACTCCTGCCTTAACTACGCAAAAAACAAATACGGCAAAAGCTGTTCCAATAAAAGGCCTAAATAAGCCAGTAAAAAAATATACCATTTGATCGTTAGAAGCTAACGAACCAAATTCACCCACCCGACTCATTATACTTACTATACTACCTATAGCCCCGCTCCCAGCAGCCAACAGAACTAATGACGCATTGACACCAAAGAACTGCTCAGGAATTTTGAGGCCACTTACACCAATGAACAGCGTGGATATCGCAATGTAAAAGCAAAAACATAACCCTACTATCACCTGAGTAGACGGGGTCATTTTTTCATATGGAGGTTTTTTTCTATAAGAGAGGCTGGAATTAATCTCTCTAACAACCTCCAATTGAGGCGGAGAATTGGTTAGACTTGCAACCGCCAATTTTGCACTAGCCAATAGAAGTTCATCCCCTCTCTTTGCTATATACACTATGTGATTAATTAAGATTCCCAGCTCAGTTTTTGCCTCGCTCGAATCGAGCAACATTAGAACCTGTTCTATTGATTAAAGCAACACCAAAGAATCTCTCCTAATTTTATAACGCGCAAAATAAATCAAAAAACACCCCTTAGATAAAAATTTATAATCTTATTGGATCGAATAGACCCGCTCAAAAAAAATTATATTGTCGTCTTAAAAACCACCCGCCAGCCCATTTTTAACCCTTATCGCTCACCAGCACTGCTGGCATCAAACGCCTCTAGATCTCGCACATCTTTTAGGGCAGATTGCACCTGTATAATTTGGGGGCATTAACACAAAATATAACACGATAAATCATACGCACACTTATCTGCAAGGCTTTATCTCGCTCACACAAAAGCACATAAACACAAACCCCAAGCCGCGCCAGGCATAACCTTGTTATGTTTATAATCACATTAATCGGATTACACAACCTTCTCTAACCTGCATTACTGACCTAGGCTAAAACTGAGCAAGTGCCTGCCCTAACTGCTCTAAGGCTTGCTCCAATTGCGCTTTGGGCAAGGCGATATTAAGCCGCATAAATCCACTCCCTTCAGCCCCAAAACTCACCCCAGGATTTAAACCCAAGCCTGCTTTATGAATAAAAAAATCCCGCAGGGCGCTGTCGGTTAGTTTGAGTTTTTGACAGTTTAGCCAAAGCAAATAGGTGGCCTCGACTGGGTTAAAATGGAGTGGTTTATTCTGTAAAAACTGCGAGACCAAATTTTGATTGGAGGCTAAATAATTCATTAGGGCATCTAACCAAGCGTCGTTATCGCGGTAGGCGGCGATAAAGGCGGTGATGCTGAAGGGGTTAAAATTGCCTGCGTGTAATTGATCAAACGCTTGGGTAAGTTTTTTGCGCAGTGCCGGGTTGGGGGTAATTAAGGCGGAGAGGCCCATGCCGGGGATATTAAAGGTTTTACTCGGCGCTACGGCGGTTATTGTGTTGTTGGCGACAAAATCGCCCAGCTCGGCATCGTTTATAAAATTAAGCAGCATCTGATGGCGGGCACCGGGCATAATTAAATCCTGGTGAATTTCATCGGAAAATACGTATAAATTATGCCGCTTGGCAATCGTTAATAGTTCGCGCAGTTCATCCTGCTGCCAAACACGCCCCACGGGGTTGTGTGGAGAGCAGAGCATTAATAATTTGGCTTGAGCGGCTTTGTGTTCTAGGTCGGCAAAATCAATAGAGTAGCTACCCTGCTGGTATTTTAATGGGTTGTGCAGAATTGGTCGGGCGGTGTTTTGCGCTACGTAAAAAAAGGGCGGGTATACGGGGGGCTGAATAATATAGGCTTGCTGGGGATTTAATAGGCCGAGGGCAGCGGCGTGTAAAGACGGCACTACGCCAGGTGCAAAACTAATCCAATCGGGTTGTATTGTGCAGTTATGCCTGCGCGCAAGCCAGGCCATTAAAACGGTTTTCATCTCCTCTGGGTATTGGGTGTAACCGTAGATGGGATGTTGCGCGCGCTCCATTAATGCTTGGGTAATGGAGGCCGGGCAGGCGAAATCCATATCGGCGACCCACATCGGAACAACATCGGCGCGGCCAAACATACGTTGGCGGCCTGCGTATTTTTCGCTATGGCTGTGGGTGCGGTCGATAATTAAATCAAAATCCACTTTGGGCGCCTCATTTTTTTGCCGGTGATGGTTGGCATTATGCGCAGGTTTTAGGCTGATCGGTAGTTTTTTGGTTGCTGGTGAATTAGGTGGGGGTTTTACCTGGGGATTGTTGATCACTAATTTTTGAAACTATTCTGCGCGCCTTCCTCACTTCGGCAGCATTTAGGCAAACGCAAGGCTCCAGGAGTATTTACTTCGCGGTGTAGCAGGAATGGATACAGCCTATTGCAGATCGTCAAAAAGAGGGATCTTTTTGACGAGCCTACAGGGATGTATTTACGGCGTGTCTGAAATAGGTTGTATTCATTGCTGCGGGTGATATTTAAAGGCCCCCGCTACTTAACGGCCTGAGTTTAGATCAGGGCTAGCCTGAAGAAAGGTGCTGAATAGTTACGAAAATCAACCCAACGGGGTAATTGCGGGTTTTGGTAGGGGTTACAAGGGCCGCCCCCACATAATGTAATTAAGTTAAGGATTTTATCTGGTTTTTTAGGAGATTTTGCCCTCTGCCAGAAACCCCCACCCAGCCTCCCCCTTGCAAAGGGGGAGGAGCCGAAAAACCTTAAATGATGGAATTTGGCCTTTTTCAAGGCTATTTTGCGCCCTCCCCGTTTTAACGGGAGGACGCATATACGCCTGTTGAGCAAGCGGGGTAACTTGGCTGCAAACTGTTCGCTGCACTCCCTTTGGGCGCTCAGGGGACAATTTACGCTAATTTCCCAACGGCATTGAGGAAAAGGAAGTTTATTTAATCCGCTCCCACAATGTCACTTCCGATACGCTGTGCTGAAATTTGCGTTTGGTTTCGCGAATTACAAAGGGCACACCTTCGGGGCCAGCTACCTGGCGGAAGTGTTCGCCGAGCATCTGCCGCAAACCATCCAGGGTTGTGAAGTTTTCGCCGTCTTTTTTATAGCCGCCAATCCATTCTTCTTTGGGTGTGTGTTCTTCCAGCCAGGTGTAGGGCGAGGCGATTAATAAAAGGCCGCCAATATTTAAACGCTCGTGCACAGTGCTTAAGAATTTGCTGGGTTTATACAGTCTGTCGATTAAATTCGCCGCCAGGATAAAATCAAAACCGGTAAATTCTGCGCGTAAATTACAGGCGTCGCCCTGAAAAAATGCCACCTTGTCTTTTACCGCCGCCAGGCCCAATTGCTCTAGGCTACGGGATTTATAGCTGACGAGTTCGCCCTCTTCGGCCAGGGTATAACGCAATAGGCCCTGCTCGGCTAATTGCACACCTTGGTTAATAAAACGGGCGGAAAAATCAATGCCGGTGACGGCGGCAAAATCGCGGGCTAATTCAAAACTGGCGCGGCCGGATGCACAGCCTAAATCCAAAGCGGTGTTGTGGGGTTTGCCCGCTAAATAGGGGCGCGCCCAGTTAACTAGGGCAGCGGGAAAATTCGGTACGGAGAAATATTCATCGCCGTAGTGAAATTCGGCGTATTCCGACATGAGTTTATCGGTTTCGTAGTGGGATTGGGGCACGGTTTTAACCTCGTCGCCAATAATGTATCGAAAACCTGCGTGCTGGAAAAAATGCCGCCGAAAGGCGTAGCGGGCAGATTTTAATGTTTCGTTGCCGCAGGCAATAAAGGAGCCGCCTTTAATTAAATTGTGGCGGTTATCAAAGGTGGGGGCGGTAAAATCATCGTATAGCGGATGCACTTCAAAGCCTTCGAACGGATAAATCGGTGTTTGTGTCCACTGCCATACATTGCCGGTGACATCATAAAAATCGCCCTGGGCAAATTGATTGACCGGGCAGGCAGAGGCGAAATAATCCAGGTGTACATTACCCGCCGCCGCTTCAGCGCCGACTTCTGTGCAGGCTGCCTGATCGCAGAGGCGATACCATTCATCTTCAGTGGGCAGGCGCACGGTTTGACCGAATGCCGCTGATTTCCAGCGGCAAAATGCTTGCGCCTCTAAACAATTGACTTCCACCGGCCAATTCCAGGGCATGGCAATTTCTTCTGTCAGGGTGCGCAAAAAATATTGGCCGCTGTGCTGGCGCCAAAAGGTGGGCATGGTGGCGCCGGTGTACTTAAGCCAGCCCTGCCCTTCTTCATCCCAATATTCGGCTTTTTGATAGCCGCCTGCATCGACAAATAATTTAAATTCGCCATTGCTCACTAAAAAACGCGCGGCTTTAAATGCGGGCACTTCGGCGCGGTGCTCGCCGTATTCGTTATCCCAGCCGTAAAAAGCGGCATCAGCTTTTTTACCTAGGGTTACAAGGCCTGCTGGCACGGGAATTAATTCATTGCTAGGTGCAGGGCCGGACGCCGTGCAATAGGGCCAATGCGGTTGCGGTTGTACATGGTGCAGTTGATGTTGGCGAATAAGTACCGAGGAGGTTTCTAAATGAATGCGCTCGTGTTCAACGCCCATGATGATGGCCCACCAGGGGCTTTGCCAGTCGATGGGGCCGCTAAGTGGCAGGGTGTCAATTAGGCTTAAAACTAATTCGCGCACATGGCGGCGGTAGGCTTTTACTTCATTCACTTTGGGCCAGGTGTTTAATTCTACGCCTAAATCATCCCAGCCCATTTCATCCACACCGACGGCAAATAAGGATTCAAAGCGTGGATTAATGCGGGTGTCGATTAAGCGTGCCAGCACTAATTTATTAATAAAAAATGTGGCGGTGTGGCCTAAATAAAAAATAAGCGGGTGGCGCAGGGCGATGGGTTTTTCGTAGTAGGCGGCGTCGCTTTTTAGGCAGGTAAATAAATCGTCGTAGACATCAAAAGTGTTGCAAAAATAATCCCGCAGGGCTTGGCGCAAAATACTTGTGTTGGGTTCGCGCAGATTCGGTGTGCGCAGCAAGTGCCAAGTGTTGTTGGGTGTAGGCGCAGCAGGACGGGTTAATTTGGCTTGGTCAGTGGTTAGCAACACGCATCACCCCTTATGAGTTTGAATGGGCAGATAGGATTCCAGCCGAGGCGCAGCCGGTGGGAACAGAACCGGCTTATACGGCTTAATCTGTGCTTTTGATCAGTTCGGCGCCTTAAGGTCACTACAATCTGGCCGAATTCTACCACCGCTACTGCAGCATGCCGCGTTTAAATCAGCGGCTTTTGACTTGACCACTCACACCAGCAACAGGGTGCCGAGGCCCAAAAAGGCCACGAAGCCTATGATGTCGGTGACGGTGGTGAGGATCACCGAGCCGGATAGGGCTGGGTCTATGCGCAGCTTGTCGAGCAGCACCGGCAGCAACACGCCGAACATGGCAGCGGTGACTATATTGACCACCACCGCAATGCTGATCACCAGCCCCAGCAGCAGGCTGTGAAACCAGAGCCAAGCCACGTAACCGATCACCAGTGCCCAGAGGACACCATTGATGGCGCCCACGCGCAGTTCTTTGTCGAACAGGGCCCAGAGGTTGGATTTATGCACCTGCCCCAGAGCCAGGCCGCGCACCACCAGGGTGAGGGTTTGGGAGCCTGCGATGCCGCCCATGGAGGCCACCACCGGCATGAGCACGGCTAGGGCCACCACCTGTTCAATGCTGTGGCCAAACAGGCCGATAAACCAGGAGGCCAAGAGCGCGGTGAGCAGGTTGATGCCAAGCCACAGGGCGCGGGTGCGGGCGGAGCGTTTGGCGGGGGCGAAGAGGTCGGCATCTTCCGCCAAACCAGCTAGCGCCATGCGCTGGCGCTCGGCCTGTTCGTGCAGTAATTCCACCGCCGTGCTCATGTCGATGCGGCCGAGCAACACGCCGTCTTTATTGAGCACCGGCAGGGCGCTATAGCCGCTGGCGGCCACTACCTCGGCGGCTTCGTACATATTGTCCTCAGCGTCCAGGCTGGGGAAATCCTCCTCCTGCAACTCGCCTAGGCTGGTGTGGGGCAACACGGTGAGCAGCTGGCTGATGCGCACACAGCCCACCCAGCGGCCGGTGCGGTTGACCAGGTAGAGCACCTCGGTGTGTTTGGGGGCCTCCCGCCGCAGCAGGCGCAGGGCCTCGGCCACCCGCATATTCTGCGCCACCACCAGCAGGTGGCTGTTCATCCAGCGGCCGATTTGTTGGTCGCTATAACGCTGGGCCAGGGCGTAGTGCTGACGCTGGCGCTCGTCCATGCGGCTTAAGGCCAGGTCGATGGTGGATTCCGGCAGGCTTTCGGCCAGCTCTAATAAATCCTCCGCCTCTAGGTCTTCAAATAGTTTGGGCAGCTCGTCGCTGGGCAGGTTGCGCAGCAATAACAGGCGCGCCTCACCGCGCAGGGCTACCAATACATCCAGGCGCATATCCTGGGGAATGTGGTGCCAGGCAATGACCCGCTTAGCCAGCGGCAAGGATTCTAAAACCAGCGCCAGCTCGTCGATGGCGTAGGGCTTGAGGGCCTCTTGCAACCTGGCTTGGCTCTCGCTGCCGGGGTTTTCGATGAGCGCGTCAATCAGCGGGCTGATGGGGTCGGACATGGTGTGCCTCGGTATCTCTGGCAGTGCCTAAACGCTTGGCGAATGCACCAGGCGCGCGTATGGGGTCATCAACCTAAAAACCCGACTGCGGCCGCCTAATGCTTGAAGATGGGCTCAACAGAGATTTTCAGGGTCACATAAGTGTGGGGCCTGGGTTCGGGTGACACCTAAAGCATAGAAGTAAAAAGACTAAAAAACTCCCGGCGCCGATCAAAGGGCTAGCCAGCGGTTAAACCTAAAAACCTTAGTTGAACCCGTAGCGAGGGCGCCTAACGCAAAGAAGATGTGCGGTTTTTTTGGAAAATTCGGTGAAAGCAGTAGTCCCGCTACGGTGAGCCGAATTTTCCAAAAAAACTGTGCAGATTCAAGCATTAGGCGGCCGCAGTAGGGGGCAACTGAGGTTTTTAGGTTGAACCTAACCGGTACAGCTCAAGCGCGCTACAGCGGTTAGCTCACCCAGGCGAATTTCCCTTAAGATGCCGCCCCCTGGCACCACCTACCCTCGGAGTTGTTTTGTCCGCCGCCTCACCTACCGTCCACCGCCTCTCCTCTTATCAACTGCTGAGCCTGGCCCTGCCGGTGGCCCTGCAGATGCTGATGCAATCTGCCCTCGGGATGGTGGATGTACTGATGGTGGCGCCCTTAGGTGCCACCGCGCTCGCCGCAGTCGGCCTGGCGGCCAAGCTGCACTTTCTTACCCTAGTGTTACAAAGCGGCATAGCCACGGGCTGCAGCGTGTTGGTGGCGCAATACCTAGGCGCCAAAGACCTGGCCAACAGCCGCAGCATTGTGGCAGCGGCGCTCTGGACGGGGCTAGGTTTTAGCCTGCCGTTTTTCCTCGCCTGCGCCTTTGGGGCGCGGCAGTGGATGCCGCTGATCAACCCGGATGCCCAGGTGGCGGGCCTCGCCGCTGAGTTTATGATCATTACCGCGCCTGCCCTGCTATTCACCCAGCTGATTGTGATTTACGAAGGCGCCCTGCGCGCCCAGGGGCAAACCGGCCTGCCGATGCTGGCCGCCATGGTGTCCATCCTCACCAATTGCGCCCTTAACTATGGGCTGATTTTTGGCCATTGGGGCCTGCCTGAGTTGGGCGTGCTCGGCGCCGCCTGGGGCACCTTGCTTGCACGCCTGCTCCAGCTGGTGATTGTCGTAGGCTGGGTGTACCTGCGGCCGAGCGGCTTTAACCTGGGTTTTACACAATTGATTGAGGCCTGCCAGCCTGCGCGCTTGCGGCGTTTTTTGGCCTTTAGCGCCCCCTTGATGGCCAACTACGCCCTCTGGGGCATAGGCAACACCTGCTACCACGCCCTCACCGGCTTTGCAGGCACCGAGGCGCTGGCCGCTATGGCGGTGATGGTGCCCATCGAGAGTGGGTTGTTCGCCTTGTTTGTGGGGCTAGCCAGTGCCAGTGCCGTGCTGGTGGGCCGCTGCCTCGGCGCCGATCAGTTCGAGCAGGCCTGGTACCTGCACCGCTACTTCGACAAGCTCACCCTCGCCCTGCTCCTGCTCCTGTGCAGCGCCCTTTGGTTGGCGCATGAACCCCTGTTGAACCTGTTTGCGCCCAGCCCAGAGGTGGCCCAGGTGCTCAAACACACCCTGGCGCTGTTTTGCCTTCTGGTGTGGATCAAAGTGCTCAACATGGTGCGCATCATTGGAGTTTTAAGGGCCGGGGGCGACAACCAGTTTTGTTTGATCACCGATACGATTGTGATGTGGGGCATTGGCCTGCCGGTGTTTGCCCTCTGCGTGTTTATCTGGCCGCAGAGTTTTATCACCCTCTACTGCCTGATGTTTTTAGAGGACGCCCTCAAGTTTGTACCCGTCTGGCGGCGCATCTACACTCGCCGCTGGCTTGCCAACCTCACCACCCAACCCACAGCGCCCAAAGGGGAGATTCATGTCTGACACACAGCCACCGCGCAGCAAGGACCCTTTACAGGGCGTCACCCTGGAACACATAGTGACCCGCCTGCAGGCCCACTACGGCTGGGCGGCGCTAGGCGCGCTGATTGATATTCGCTGTTTTAAACAAGACCCGAGCATCAAAAGTAGCCTGACCTTTTTGCGCCGCACCCCCTGGGCGCGCAGCAAGGTTGAGGAGCTGTACCGGCAACTGGCGCTGCATGGCCACTTAGATGACAGCCCCTAAGACACAAAAAAGCCGGCACTCGGCCGGCTCCTGCTGATTCAAACGCGGTATTAACGGCAATAGGAACTGGCCACCTTGCTCATACGGCGGCTTGCACCAGAGCGCGTCACCCGGTAGCAATAGCCGCGCTCATCCAGCAGATACTCGCGGTTGTTGTACCAAAAGGTGCGCTCGCGCTCATAGCCGTAGCCCCCCAACTGATCATCCAAGTCCCGCCGCTGATCCCTCAACTCACGGCGCTGGCGCTCGATCTCGCGGCTGCGGCGGTCGTACTCATAGAGATTCATGCGGTAATTGCTGCGCTGACGTTTTAAGTCCCGCTCCTGGCGATCCAAATCGCTCAAGCGGCGATCCAAATCGCGGCGCTGGCGGTTTAACTCATCCAAGCGCCAAGGCTCAATATCGCGGCCGCGCCAATTATTGTTGTTGCGGTAATTGCGCTCATCTTGCCACTGGCGGCGACGGGCCTCCTCAATGCGGCGCTGCTCCTCAGCCTGGCGACGGGCCCAGTCCTGCTGCTGGCGGTTCTGCTCATCCCAACGGCGGCGCTCGTCCTCCTGGCGGCGCCAGGCATCTTGGCGACGGCGATCCTCCTCCTGACGACGGCGCTCCTCTTCGTGGCGGCGGCGCTCATCATACTGGCGATTGCGCTCCTGCTCCTGGCGGCGACGCTCGTCATCCTGGCGCTGCTGCTGATCGTTCCAGCGACGCTGCTCATCCCGACGGCGCTGCTCTTCCTGGCGACGCTGTTCCTCCTGCTGGCGGCGCTGCTGATCCTGCTGCTGCCATTGCTGCTGGTTTTGCTGTTGATTCTGTTGCTGATTCTGCTGCTGGCGCTGCTGCTCTTCCTGACGACGCCGCTCCTCATCGCGACGGCGCTGATCCTCCTGCTGCCTGCGCTGCTCATCTTGCTGGCGACGCTGCTCGTCCTGTTGGCGGCGTTGCTCATCCTGCTGGCGCTGCTGATCCGCCATTTGCTGCCGCTCGCGGTTGATTTGCTCGGGATCATTCCAGGACGCCGCCTGAGCCAATAATGAAACAGTGAATAGGGACGAAATGCAGACAACTGCTGACAGCCGACGCACAGCCATACAAACCTCAAATGTGATGATGGGTAAATTAACCATAGAGCGTTCAAAATGAATTTGCTGTGAACGCGGTGGAATATGAGCCACAGCTCAAAAAGCGGGGACGGGCATTATACGAGGCGGGTAAGGTGTGGCAAGTAGCACTATTCCTGAATACAGGCACAAGCTGCCATCAGCAATAATCAAACTCTATTTTGCTGCGCAACAGCACCGCGCTGCGAAACTCAAATCACAAGGAAGACGCAGCTTAGACGAGTATTGAGTAAATACTCCTGGAAGATTTAAGCCGATGAATATACTTTTTAAACTAGGCACCCTTTTATTAGTTGGTGTTGTGTGCGGCTGCGGCACAAAAACACAAGCGCCGATGAGTAATTCCTGTAGCCCAGATCAGCCGTTAAAGGATGTTAAGCGGATTAAAAAGCCATTATTAGCAGCCGGTCGAGCACGGTGAAACCAACGTGATGACACAGGCAAATAACCCAACAGCAATTAAGGAGCGCAAAAAGAATATATTAACAGCGTGTAGAAATACTACTTTGCTAGTTCTAGCGGCGTTATAACTGGTAAAGTAGAATTTCAACAAGCTGCTAATAAAATCGCGCCACATGTTTATGGGAAAAACGATAACCCGCACCGCGCACTGTTTGAATAAAACGCTGGTGGCCATCCACACTAAGTGCTTTGCGCAGGCGGCGAATATGTACGTCTACTGTACGTGCCTGCACATATACACTGCCGCCCCACACTCGCTCTAATAAATCTTCCCGCGAGTGCACGCGCTCTTGATGAGTAAGAAAAAATTCTAATAATCGATATTCTGTTGGCCCCATTTGCAGGAGCGTATCGTTAATAGTCACAGTATGGGTTTGTGGATTTAGACACAAACCGCAGGCATATAAGGGCTCTGAACTGAAATGATTTTCCGTTCTTTTTAATACCGAACGCAGGCGGGCAACTAATTCTTTAGGCGGCACAGGCTTGGCAATATAATCATCTGCACCCGCATCAAAATCATGACTGACACTATTTTCCGCGTTACGCTCAGTGAGCATAACAATCGGAATGCCAGAGGTTAATTCATCGCGGCGCAAACGCCGCGCCAATTCCACACCAGCGCGGCCCGGCAATAAGGAATCGAGCAAAACCAAATCCGGTTTGCAATCAACTATCATACCGTGGGCGCGATAAATATCCGATGCTTCCAAGCAGTTAAAATCAGACAGCTCTAAAGCAACGCGCAAAATATCCCGCGCAGGCCCCGGCTCATCCACAATAAGAATGGTTTTATCAGCTAGCAGATGTTCACCCATGACAATATTCACTTAGTTTGGTGTTAATTGTGAACCAATATGAGATTAAATAGTCTTTTAAAACTCACGCGCGATGGCGCTGCATACTCTGCTAAAAAATCGAACAGGCGCAAAAAAGCGGAGTAAGACAGCAGCCGTAGCTGAGCTTACGCAGAGCACCCGAAATTTTTTTAGCGCAATTTAATGCCACTCGACAAAGCAATTAAGCAGTCAACGGGCAGTTAGAATACTCTGATTATTTTCCACGCCCAGCACCTAAAGCTTATCGCCTCATGCCCTAACAGCTTGTCGAAATATGGCGGCGTTAAATCTGGCGAAGAATTTCATTTGCCACATGCAAACTCGGCAATTGTTCCTGCCTTGCTCTACCTCGATTTCATTTCAGATGAAATTCTACCTCCCCCACCCCTGGGGTCGCCCTGCATCCCTGCAATCGCCCGCTTTTTTCCAAATTCACCCAGTCTGCGCTGCGCCGTTTACACTTTTCAGAGATTTATTAATAACAATCGACAAATCACACTAGGTGCCGATAGTGCTGAATATAACAGCGCAATTGTGTCTTTTTCATGACAAATGCATAAACCCTCATGTGCAGAAGAATCTGCATAGCAACAGCAAAAATTGGGCAGTAGTCTACTTTTCAGCCCCCATCCTTTGCCCTGCGCACAGCTCAAGTATCGCTTATGCAACAAAAATGACACATAACAGTAACTATTTATTCATCTAAGACCATGAGAATGGCAAGTACAAATAAACAAGGCTTCTCTGCGCTCAGGACAGAGCGGTGGGCATGTCGGCCAACACAGCGGCTGTAAAACTGACAAACATGACGCTTTTATCGCTGCACCGTTTAATAAACTGAATTAAGAATTAGGCATGCCCAGGCGGGTTAAAGTGCATACATAGCCTCGATGGACATCCCTCAGATCGAATAAAAAACACTTACACCAAAAATATCACACAAAAACCGTCAAAAATAAAAACTGCGAAGAAGCAGCGCAAAATAGAAAATCATCAAGCCCATCCAAATATAGTTACGTGTTCGACAGAGCTTAAACCCATAACCACAATACCTACACTAGCCGATTATCTGTGCGCCCCACACCCGACTCATATCACTATTGGCAACTCAAACGAATCGCAGGCATTTGCCTGTTAGTAATTTTTGTGTTGCAAACTAGCTGCGGTAAAGGTGGTGGTAAAACTCAAAATCAGCCCCAACAAAATCCCGCGCCGGATTACGCGACGACGAGTTCCAGTTCCAGTTCCAGTTCCAGTTCTTCAGGCAGGATAGGCACAAGCTCTAGCTCCAGCGCTACCAGCACTTCCAATTCATCCACGTCTAGTTCTTCCAGTTCTTCTAGTTCTTCTAGTTCTTCTAGTTCTTCTAGTTCTTCTAGTTCTTCTAGTTCTTCTAGTTCTTCTAGTTCTTCTAGTTCTTCTAGTTCTTCTAGTTCTTCTAGTTCTTCTAGTTCT
>Ga0164241_10000195_pt1 | contig 145251 bp, 117 predicted proteins | sample OricomyardsoilBY_FD_108780 | JGI IMG/M metagenome (GOLD analysis project Ga0164241, IMG submission 108780) | Backyard soil microbial communities from Emeryville, California, USA - Original compost - Back yard soil (BY) | ecosystem: Environmental > Terrestrial > Soil > Unclassified | place... | reverse complement strand
GGCGCGGTATCCGATCCACTGGCATCTGGTGGGCGATGCCAAGGGCCAGTACATCAAGAACGCGGCCATCCACGACACCTACAACCGCTGCGTGACCGTGCACGGCACCAATGAGCTGCGCATTGAGAACAACGTGACCTACAACACCGTGGGCCACTGCTTCTTCCTCGAGGACGGCATCGAGCATGGCAACGAGTTCGTGAAGAACCTGGCCATCCAGACCAAGTGCCATACCAGCAAGCCCTGCCAGCCGACCAACCTGGCCGCCGCCGGCGAACCCCGCCAGCCAGGCAATGGCCAGCAATCCAAGGAAGTGCTGCTGCCTTCGGACAACACCGTGTCGTCCTTCTGGATCACCAATCCGGACAATGTCTACCGTGACAACGTGGCTGCAGGTTCGGACGAGAACGGCTTCTGGATGTCCCTGCCGGAACACCCGAACGGCGCCTTCCAGGATTCGGACGCCAGCAAGGCTGTCTGGCCGCGTCGCACGAAGTTCCGCGAGTTCAAGGGCAACGTCGCGCACTCCAACTACGACGCGTTCATGTTCGACCGCAACATCGCGGCCAACAACACCTTCAGCGTGACCGGCAGTTCGCACACCGGCCTCGAGAACCCCGCTGACCCGAACAGCAAGGCGCTGGAATCGGTGTTCGAAAACCTGACTGCCTACAAGAACCGCAATGGCGCCATCTGGGGCCGCGGCGAGTTGCACCACTTCAAGAACGTGAAGGTGGCCGACAACGCCATCGGCTTCACGCACGCCTCCGGTGCATTCGGTCGTTACACCTATACCTCCAAGGTCGAGGATTCCCTGTTCGTGGGCGAAACCGAGAACATCGGCAACCCCGCCACGGACGCGGAGAAAGCGGCCGGCCGCAGTCTGCCCAAGCCTGATGTGCCGGATTTCCCGATCCGCGGCTACGAGTACTACGACTACCGGCATGACGTGGTGAACACCACCTTCCGCAACTTCGAGGACAACGCCACCCGCAAGACCGGCGCGATCTCGAACCTGCTGTACAGCAGCTTTGGCGTCAGCACCAACAACGCCTTCGAGAAGCTCAAGTTCGAGAAGGCCAAGCCCGTGTACTTCCCGCCGATGGAGCGCAAGTGGGCCAATGACAATGGCGGCAGCTCCTCGTTCAAGACTGCGGCATACAGGGACAAGGATGGCTCGCTGGGTGCCGGCCCCAATTCCTTCGTCATCATCCACGACGGCGTCAATGACAGCATCGCGGTCGACACGCAGGCCTGCGAGATCAAGCCCACCTGGAACGCCGCGGTGTGCAAGGGCGATGTGGGTCGCATGAACATTGGCGCGCCCGGCGGTGGCGGCGGTGGTGGATTCGGCGGCTTCGGTGGCGGCGCTCGCGGCGGCGCACCCGGTGCGGCCGGTGGTCCTGGCGCCGCGCCGCGCGGTGGCGCTCCTGCTGCCGGTCCCGGCTTTGGCGCCGGCGGTCCTCCGGGTGCTGGCCCGGCGCCGGCTGCGCGCGCTGGTGGTGCCGCTCCTGGTGCAGGCCCCGGCGCGCCGGGTGGTTTCGGCGCTCCTGGTGGTCGCGCCGGCGGTGCTGGCGCCGCGCCGGCCCAGCCGCCCATCGTGCTGAGCCGCAATGGCAAGGACTACAACGTGACCTCGGGCAACGTGCGCGCCGGCACCGAGATCAAGGTGACCACCGAGCGGCCGTCGGTGAATCTGTCCGTGACGGAACTGGACAAGGATTCATGGGTGATCTTCCAGCTGCCGGGCTTCAACACCGCAGCGGCAGGCTCCGCGCAGGCCAGCCTGGATGCGCTGCGCAAGGCCACCGAGACTTCGTACTTCAAGGACAAGGATGCGCTGTGGGTGAAGCTCGTGTCCCCCGGTGACGCCGGCAATGGCGCCCCTGGTGGCGGAGCGAGCCTCGTGGTCAACCGTTAGGCTGCACCTCGCTGCATGAGCAAGAGCCCCCGGCTGCAAGGCCGGGGGCTTTTTTCTGCCCACAGGCTTTTGATCAGGAAAAAAAAGAAGCCCCGGTTTCCGCCGGGGCTTCCTTGCTGAGGTCTTCGACCTTGGTTACTGCGGCCGTGCGCCGCCGGGACCACCAGGGCCACCAGGGCCACCGGCGCCCCGGGGCGGAGCGCAGCCACCCGGACCACCGCCAGCGCGGCCCGGCGCCAACGTGCCACCCTCGGCGAGGATCTTCATGTTCTTGAGCGCGTTCTCGAACATCTGCCGGCGCTGGGCCTTGTCCTGTTCGCGGGCGGCATCATCCGCGCACGTCGAGTTGTCCCACATCAGCGTGTAGAGAAGCTTCGACGTGGTGGCCGTGACCGGCTTCGCTTCCAGCGTGCCGTGATACAGCAGGTACGGCTGACCCGCAGTCACCGGCTGCGCATAGGTGTACGAAAGGTCCGTCTTGCCCACCAGTACCTCGCGGCCGATGTTGCGTATGGTGCCGACTTCGCCGTCCTTGCCTGATGTGATCTGGCAGGGAAAGCCCATCCACTCACCGATGTCGCAGAATTTGCCCACCCGCTTCCAGACTTCCGCCGCGGGACGATTGACGTCCACTTCCATCAGCAGGGAGGTATAGGTCGGATTGGCGACCACCACGTTGCCGGCAGCGGGCGCCCCGCCCGGACCGCCGGGACGACCACCCATGCCGCCCGGACCCATGCCACCCGGCCCTCCCATCCCGCCCGGAGGCCCACCCGGGGCCTGTGCAAAGCCGGCGGTCGCGCAAAACGCGCCGAGTGCCACCGACAGTGCTGCCTTGATCAACTGGTTCCTCATGAATCGCCCCTTGAATGACCATTGTCGAAGAATACGAACCGGCATCCGCCGGACTGGCTGGGCAGTATAAGCCGGCACGGCTGCGTGAGACGTACTGCATACGCCGGTAAAACCTCCTGAATCGCAAGCGCATCGCCGCAGAAATCGTTTGACTGCATGCATGTGATTGATAGCCTCGGGCGCAAAGAAAATTCAGGGGAATCCATGAACAGGACAGGGCAACGCGTGCTGGCCTTTTCGGCCATCGCGTCGGTTCTCATTGGTTGCCTGGCACTGAACACCTTTGCCGCTGGCGTCACGCCGGGCTGGTGGAAGGAAAGCGCGGGCGAGAGGTTTCCGCTGGAGCTGCGTTACCCGAATGCGCACGGCCAGGTCGGCATCGTCAGCGTGGCGCCGGTGGATACCAGGGGCCACCCGTTCTTCGAGCCCATGGGCACCAATGGCCGGGCCTGCGTCACCTGCCACCAGCCCGCCAACAGCATGAGCCTGGCGGTCGAGACAGTGCGGCAGCGATGGAAGGAGGCCGGCGCGCAGGACCCGCTGTTCGCCATGGTCGATGGCGCCAACTGCCCGAACCTGAAGCCCGATGACGAGCGCGCGCACTCCATGCTGCTGAAGCACGGCCTGTTCCGCATCGGCATGCCGTGGCCGCCGCGTGACGCCAGCGGCAAGCCCATCCAGCCGGAATTCTCCATCGCGGTGGTGAAGGATCCGGCCGGCTGCAATCTCGATGCAGGCTTCGGCATCGCCAGTTCCACGCCAACGGTTTCGGTTTATCGCCGTCCGCGCATGTCGGCCAACCTGCGCTATGTGACCACCTCGTTCTCGCTGTCGGGTCGCTTCGACGGCAAGACCGGCCTGCCGCTGGCCATCGATCCGAAGACCGGCAAGCGGGTGGGCCTGCCCATCATGTCCGATGCGCGGGTCACCACGCTCGAGGACCAGGCGCGCGATGCGATCCGCAACCACATGCAGGCCGCAGCGCCGGTATCCGAGGACAGGATCAGGGGCATCGTGGATTTCGAGAGCCAGGTCTACTCGGCGCAGGTGTCGCATCCGCTGGCAGGCAGCTTCACCGCGAGCGGCACGCCAAAGGCATTGGGGCCGGCGGCATTGCGCGATGGCCAGGCCATCGTGGCCGGCTTCAACTACAACAACCCGGTGTTCTTCTCCTTCGACGAATGGAAGACGCCACAGCCTGGCGATACACCAGAGCAGGCGGCGTTCCGCGCCTCGGTGGCGCGCGGCTACGACGTGTTCTTCGTGCGGCCGATGTGGATCAGCGATGTGTCCTGGTTCAATTCCATCGGCATGGGCAACCCCTACAAACGCACCTGCGCCATCTGCCACAGCGTGCATCTCACCGGCAATGACATCTCGCCGGGCGTGATGGACATCGGCGTGAACAATGTCCCGACCACCAATGCTTCGGTGGATACCGCCGACCTGCCGGTATTCCGCGTCACCTGTGACAAGGCGGCGCCCGGCCACCCTTATCTCGGGCGCGAGTTCCTGACGCACGACCCGGGCCGCGCATTGATCACCGGCAAGTGCTTCGACATCGGTGCGCTGGTGATGCAGCAGCTGCGTGGCCTCGCGGCGCGCGCGCCGTACTTTTCCAATGGCTCGGCGAAGGATCTGGCCGCGGTGGTTGAGTTCTACGACCTGCGCTTCGACATGAAGATGACCGACCGCGAGAAGCAGGACCTCGGGAATTTCCTGAGCGTGTTGTAAGGGTCGCCATGAAACACATCGACAAGCCGCTGCATTTCCTTGCGTCGCTGGCCCTGGCGGGTGTGTGCGCCGTGGCGCCGGCCGCCGCGCCTTCGACCGAACGCAATTTCGTCGCCTGTCCCATCGTGCTCGACACCGAGGACATCCCCTGCTGGGTGGCGGAGTACGAGGGCGAGCGCTACTTCCTGGCCGTGCAGACCGGCCGCTCGGCCGGTGTCACCTTCGTGCCGCAGCTCAAGCATCGCGTGCTGGTGGAAGGCACCGTGCAGCCGGATGCGCCGCGCATGTGCGGCGGCATCGTGCTCGGCCCGGTGAAGCTTTCGGTGTTCCCCGATGTGGAGCCGGATTGCGGCAGGAAACTGCCGGGCGATGGCTACAAGGTCACCGGCCCCAGGCCCATCGGTCCGGATGGCGTTCCGCCAGGCGGCAGGTCCACGGCCGTGCGCGCGGCGCGCCCCGCGGCGCCCGGCCGCGCGCAGCAGGAGGCGCAGATCAGGGCTGATGCGGCCGCGGGCAAGCCACGCGAGTTCGAGATCCTGTACTTCTTCGGTTCCAACTACCTGCCGTTCCCGGTGGAACAGGCATCGGTGGACCAGGCGGCCGAGTACTTCGCGGCGACCAGTGGCGCCAGGGTGGTGGTGACGGGATATCGCGGCGAGGCGCTGCTGTCGAATGGCAGCAAGCTGGTGGAAGAGCAGCCGCTCGCCCGGCAGCGCGCGCAGAAGGTGGCGGACATCCTGGTCAACTTCGGAGTCCCGAAGGACCGCATCACGGTGCGCTGGGAGGATGCGCCGCAGAACAACCATGGCGTGCTGGACTGGACCAGGCGCCGGGTGACCGTGCTGGGCACGCGCTGACCAAAGCGTCGCTTTCCGTACCCGGGTGGCGGGCACTGCGACAATCTGCCACATCCTCTGCCACCCGACCCGTTCCTAGAATGGCGCCCGCGCCGGCGGGCCGTTGCCGCCGCCATTCTGCAGGGAACGATTCATGCCCGTCCGTGATGTCCGAAGCCACGCCGTCACTTTTGCCTGCGGTTCAATGCTCGCCTTGCCATCGGCCCTCGCCGGCCAACCTGCCGCCGAGCAGACCCTGGATACCGTCGTGGTCACCGCTGAACGCCTGCAGTCCCGCATCGAAGCCGAACGCGCCGCAACCCCGGGCGCGGTGACGATTCTCGACGCCGACGCCTTCAACCAGCGCAGCGTGACGCAGGTGGCCGACATGCTGCGATACGTGCCGGGGGTTTTCGCCGAGAGCTACAACGGCAACGACGATGTGTTCTATTCCAGCCGCGGCTCGAACCTGGACGCCACCGACTACGACAGGAACGGCGTGAAGTTCCTGCAGGATGGCCTGCCGCTGACCGCCGCCGACGGCAACAACCACAACCGTGCGCTGGACCCGATGATCGCCCGCTACGTGACTGTCGCGCACGGTGTCAATGCGCTGGCCTATGGCGCGAGCACGCTGGGTGGCGCCATCGATGTGACCTCATCGACCGCGCGCACCACGCCCACCAGTGCGACGCTCGCCGGCGGCAGCTTCGGGCAATGGAGCGCGCGCGGCACGCTGGGCGGAGTGTCCGGCGCACTTGACGGCCTGCTGTCGGGGGAAACATTGCGGCGCGACGGCTATCGCGATCACAGCCACGAGAGCCGCAGCAGCGTCTACGGCAACATCGGCTGGCAGGCAACGGATACGGTTTCCACGCGCTTGCATGCCACGTACAACGACACGGACGTGAAGCTGCCGCGCGAGCTGACGCGGGCGCAGTTCCGTGCCGATCCGCGCCAGGCGCGTGCCGATGCCATCAGCGGCGACCACGGCAAGAAGGTCGAGGCCTGGCGTGTGGCCTTCAGGACCACGCTGGCGGAAGTGGCCGGCGGCACGCTGGAACTGGGCGCCGCGCACGAGCGGCAATCGCTGTATCACCCCATCGTCAGTTCGCCCTCCTTCAGCCTGCTGATCGACACCGATCACGAGGACAGCGGCGCCATGCTCCGTTACGCCAGGACCGCCGGCCGGCACGACATGGTGTCTGGTGCCAACTACGGTCATTCGACCGCGCAGGGCGGCAACTATGGGAACGATGGCGGCAGACGCGGCGCGTTCATGTACCGCACCGATGACGAGGCCTCCGCGCTGGAACTGTTCGCGCTGGACCGCTGGAACTTTGCGCCGCGCTGGACACTGGTTTACGGCACGCAGTTCGTGATGGCGGATCGCGACGTTGGTGGCCTCACGCGCAGCTACGACTCTTTCAATCCCCGGCTGGGCGTGGTGCTCGACCTCGATGAAAGTTCCGCGTGGTACGCCAGCGTCAGCCGCATCTACGAGGCGCCCACCACCTTCGAGCTGCTGGACGATGCCAGTGGCGAGGGCAGGGCGCTGGATGCCATGCACGGCGTGGCGGTGGAAAGCGGCCTGCGCGGCGCGGCCATGCACGGTGCCACACGCCTGACCTGGCAGGCCTCCGCTTACTACACCGCGCTGCGTGAGGAGATCCTGTCCATCGATGACCCGCTGGCGCCCGGCACCAGCCTCTCCGCCAACATCGACAGGACCACCCACGCCGGCATCGAGGCTCTGTTCGGAGCCAGCCTTGCAGCGGGCGAGGGTGCGCACCGCATCGAACCGCTGCTGAGCGCGACCTTCAACGCGTTCTCCTTCGACGCGGACAGGACTTACGGCAACAACCGCCTGCCCGCGGCGCCGCGCTGGTTCGCGCGCGGCGAGCTGATGTACGCCAACGTGTCGGGCTTTCGCGCAGGTCCCACTTTCGACTTCATCGGTCCGCGCTACGTGGACTTCGCCAACACCTACCGCGTGGGCTCATACGGACTGCTCGGTGCGCGTGCCAGCTTCAACCCCGGACGCTGGGAGATATACGCGGAAGCCCGCAACCTGCTGGACAGGGAATACGTCGCCACGGTGGTGGTGAAGGACCAGGCCAGCGCCAGCTCGCAGGTGCTGTTCCCCGGTGCGCCGCGCTCGGTGTACCTGGGCGCGCGATTCCTGTTGTAGGCCGCGCAAGTCATGCCGCGGACGACTCAGTCGTCGGTGGCTTCCCCAGCGAGGCGCTCCGGCCCCGGATGTTTCGCGAGCTTGCGCTGCAGTGACCGGCGATGCGCGCCCAGCAGCCGGGCCGCCGCGGAGATATTGCCATTGGTCTCGCTCAGTGCCTGCTGGATGTGTTCCCACTCCACGCGCGCCAGCGGCACCATGGTGCTCTCCGGCTCCGGCACCACGCCGCTCTCGGCGAACAGCGCACGCACCATGGCATCGGCCGTCACCGGCTTCATCAGGTAGTTGTCGGCGCCGCGCTTGATGGCCTCCACCGCGGTGGCAACGCTGGCATAGCCGGTCACCAGCAGGATGCGCATGTCGGTGCGGATGGCTTTCAACGGCTGGATCAGCTCCAGCCCGGATTCCTCGCCGATCCTGAGGTCCACCAGCGCGAATTCCGGACGATGCTGCTGCGCCATGGCCAGCGCCTGGTCCTTGTTCTGCGCCAGCACCGTGTCGAAGCCGCGCTTCTGCAGCGAGCGCTGCAAGGTGGTGAGGTACATCAGGTTGTCATCGACCAGCAGGCCCGGGCTGCGGGTTTGCGCCGCGGTGGTCACGGCATCACCCTCGCCGGCAACCGGAACGACACCACGACGCCAGGACCATCTGCCGCCGCCTGCATCGACAGCGTGCCGCCCAGCCGCTCCACGGTGGCATGCGACAGCGCGAGCCCGATGCCGAGCCCATCGGGTTTGCTGGTGCGGAACAAGGTGCCGGGCAGCAGCGGATTCGCCTGCCCGAAGCCCGCGCCATAGTCGCGGATCGAGGCCTGCAGGGCATTGCCGCTGGCGTCGATGTGCAGGTCGACACGGTTGCTGCCCGCCTGCTGGCTGGCATCGGCCGCATTGTTGAGCAATGCCTGGATGAGGTGCCCGACCGCCGGATCGATCTTGCCCGGCGCCGCCGCGGAACCGGTGCGCCGCAGCTGGGTGGTCGGGCGCACCAGCTGCCAGCGCTCGATCACGCGCTCCAGGTCCGTGCCCGCGTCCGGTCCACCATCACCGGCAGTGGCGGGACTCGCGAGCTCGCGCACCCGGTCGCGGCATTGCTCCAGCAATGCGCGCATGGCGGCGACTTCCTCGCGGCGCGCAGCGGTATCCGCCTCCGCCGCCAGGTCCTCCACCATCAGTGTCAGCGTACCCAGCGGCGTGTTGAGCTCATGGGCCACCGACGCGGCATGGGTCGCCAGCGCGATGATGCCCTCGTTGCGCGCGAAGCGTTCCTGCAGCCCTGCCACCTTGCGTTCGCTCTCGCGCCACGCGATGGCCATGCGCGCGAAGAACACCAGCAGCACGGCCGCCGACACCACGAAGTTCGCCAGCATGCCGAACTTGTGCAGGCTGAAGGCATCGCCGAACACGCCATGCACATGCGGCAGCGGCCGCGCGAACCATGCGGAAACGCCGTAGCCCAGGGCGCTCGCGGCGGCAGTGGCCCAGATCCAGTTCTGCGACAGCGACAGGATGGACAGCGCGATGGGCAGCAGGAACAGCGAGGAGAAGGGGTTCTCGACGCCGCCGCTCCAGCCCACCATCCAGGCCAGCACGAGGATGTCCACCAGCATGTAGCAGAACACTTCGGCTTCGCGCGGGCTGGCCACGCTGCGCGAGCGCCAGGTTGCATACAGGTTGAACAGCGCCAGCGCACCGATGCCGCTCCACAGCGGCAGCAGGGGCAGCTCGACGTGCATCGGCCCGGTCACCACCGCCACCGTCACCGCCTGCCCGGCGATGGCCAGCCAGCGGAAGTTGCACAACAACCGCAGCAGGGGCAGGGAGACGGGAGTCCGCATCTTCAGGCCCGGTTGCCACCCGGCGTCATGCCCAGCCATGCGGCAGCAGCGGGACTCAGGCGCGGCAGCAGCAGATCGAACAGCCACAGCAACACCAGCGAGGCGGCCAGCAGCGGCAGGAACAGCGCCAGCAGCAACATGGCGATGGCGACGAAGACTGGTTTGCGCCGGTCCTGCGGCAGTGCCGGCGCGCCCAGCAGGCCCTGCGGCTTGCGCCGGCGCCACATCAGGAAACCGGTGGTGCCCATGGTCAGCAGTGCCGCGGTGGTCGCGACGCCAATGGCCTGGTTCACCGCGCCGAACAACTGCCCTTCATGCCAGGCAATGCCGTAGCCGATCACCTGGTCGATGGGATGCTGGTCGGCGAAGCCATTGCGCGACAGCTGCGCGCCCGTGGCGCTGTCGTAGGTGATGGTGGTGACCAGCGGCCGGTTCTGTGCGTCGGATTTCAGCGTCCAGCCCGTTGAAGTGCTGCCTTCGAAATCACTCGGCGCGCCGGGCGGAATGATCAGCACCGGAAACGCGAGGTGTTCACCGGCGGCCTTCGCGACGATGGCATCAAGCATGGCGAGATCCATCGGCGGCGCCGCATGGTCATGCATGGCGGTGTGGTCGTGGCCGCCATGCGTCGTCGCCGTGGCCGGTGCGGTGCGGCCGCCGAGGCTCCAGTCCGAGGCGCCCTGCACCCAACCCATTTCCACCCGCACGGCGCGGAACGCGCGGCCCCATACATCGGCCCAGGGCAGTCCGGTCAGGAGCAGCACCAGCGCGAGGCTGGCCACCCAGAAGCCGACCACCGCATGCAGGTCGCGCAGCAATGCGCGGCGCCGCGGCCACAGCACGCCGGCCAGGCCGCGACCGCGCGGCCACCACAGGTACAGGCCGGTGACCAGCATCACGATGGTCCAGCTCGCTGCCAGTTCCACCAGCCAGCTGCCGCGTGGCCCGAGCAGCAGCTGGCCATGCAGCCGGCGCACGAAGGCAATGATGCGGTCATCCGGATCGAAGCTGCCCAGTACCGCGCCCTGCGGCGAGACGAACACATCGCGCATGGCGCCACGTTCCGGCAATGCAAGGTGCACCATGGCCGCGTCGCCCTGGCGGTCCGGCACCCGATAGCTGTTGAACTGCGCGTCCGCGAAGCCGGCGAGCGCCGCCTCGACCTGCTTCGCGGGAGTCACGGCATCATTTACCGGCAGCGCCTGGAAGGCGCGCTCTTCCCAGCGATCCACCTGCGGCTTGAACAGGAACACCGTGCCGGACAGCGCCAGCAGCAGCACGAAGGGAATGACGCACAGCCCGGCATAGAAATGCCAGCGCCACAGCGTGCGATACAGCCCGGTGGTCACATTGGTGGATTCAGTCACGTGTTCCTGCGTTCTTTTCGAAATCCGGCCATCGCATGCGCATCGGCCGCGGGCCGCAGCGCTGGATGATATCGCCCGGCATCACCCTCCGTGGCCTCGCGTGAGATGTTCGGGGATTCAGCGCCACCCATGCCGCGTCTTACCGCCATCCGCTGCTCGTGTAGCATCGGCCGCGACCCCGCAGGTCACGGGGAATCGAATCAAAACCTCAAGGGGCAACCATGAAGCGGCGCATTTCCATCGGCATCGCGGCCACAGTGATGGCGGTATCGCTGGCATCCGCTCTGGCGCAGACACCGGCAAAGGTTTCGCGGCCGGGCCAGTACCAGGGCTATTCCACGGCCAGCTACGACGGCGTGGAAAGAACCTCCTTCTACATTCCCATGCGCGATGGCGTGAAGCTGGCCGCCGACCTGTACCGGCCGACGAAGAACGGCGTCGCCGCCAGCGACAAGCTGCCGGTGATCTGGAGCCACACGCCGTACAACCGGCGTGGCCGCAGCACACCGGAGGAAGCGCTGATCAAGCATGGCTACAACGTTGCGGTGGTCGACTTCCGCGGCGTGTATGCCTCCTACGGCACCAACCGCGGCTACAACCGCGGCGAGTGGCTCGCGCCGGCGAACAACGATGCCTATGACGTGACCGAGTGGTTTGCGAAGCAGCCCTACAGCAACGGCAACATCGGCATGTGGGGCTGCTCGGCCGTGGGCGGAAGCCAGATGCAGGCGGCCACCACGCGTCCGCCATCACTGAAGGCCGTGGTGCCGCAGAGCGCGGAGTTCGAACCCTACCCGGTGTGGGTGCTGGGCGGCATGGCGTCGAAGGCGAACATCGGTACGCCCACGGCGGAAGGCGGCACCAACCAGGTGGCGCAGCGTGACAAGTCCGCGGTGGCGGTCGATGGCCCCAATGGTGCGGACGAACTGGCCAGGGCCATCGCGAGCCACGCCAACAACTTTGATTCACCGGGCCAGTTGCCGTACCGCGATTCGGTGTCCACCGCGGTGCGCATCCCCTGGTGGATGGTGACCAACCCTTCCGCGCACCTGGATGCGTTGAAACGCCCGGGCATGGGCGTGATGGTCACGGCGAACTGGGACGAGGCCGGCACGCGCCACGGCGCCTTCAGCACCATGCGCAACCTCACGCCGGGCACCGTGAAGATGATCGTCGGGCCTGGTGCGCATTGCGGCTGGAACGTGGCGCTGCGCGAGGCCGGCATGGACATCGACATCGAGCAGCTGCGCTTCTTCGACTACTGGCTGAAGGGCGTGAAGAACGGCGTGATGCAGGAGGACCCGGTCACCTACTTCACCTACAACGCGCCGCAGGACAAGCAGTGGCGGACCGCGAAGACGTGGCCGCCAAAGAGCCGGCAGACCGATTTCTTCCTCGCCGCGAAGGCAATGAGCACGGACAAGCCGGCGAAGGCCGGCACGTCAGCGGCGTCGATGGTTTCATCGGTGCGCCTGAGCTCCATCAGCGTCACCACCACCGGCGCGGGCAGTGTGAGCTACGAGACCGCGGCATTGCCGTCGGATACGGAAGTGACCGGCGACCCGGTGGTCTCGCTGTGGATTTCCACCGCGGCGGCCGACACCGATGTGCTCGCGAAACTCGATGACGTCGCGCCGGATGGCACGACGAAGAGCTACCAGATGCTGGGCGGACTGCGCGCCTCGGTGCGCAAGCTGGGCACTGCGCCCTACGACAACCGCGGCCTGCCATACCATCCATCGCGCCAGGCGGATGTCGCGCCGCTGAAGGCGGGCGAGATGACGGAGCTGAAGTTCGCGCTGCTGCCCATGTCCTATGTGTTCAAGGCGGGGCATCGTATCCGCATGACGCTGTTTTTCTCCGATCCGGCCAGCGGCGCGGCGCAGACTGTGACCGTGCACGAGGGCGGCAGGAACGCCTCGCAGGTCAGCCTGCCCGTGGTGTCGAAGTGAGCCGCGTGTACTCCGCGCTCGCGGTTGCCGCGCTGGCCGGTGCGGCCATCGCTACCGCCAATGCGGCGCAGGCACAGGCGCAGGGCGCGGCCGCTGCGGCCGCGGGCAATTGCGCCGTGTCGAAGAAGGTCGATGCGCAGGCCAGCGGCAGTGGCCCGCACCAGGTGGTCATCGAATACAACTGCTCGCCGGGCATCAGCACCGGCACCATCTACCGGCCCGCCGACCTGAAGCCCAATGCGAAGTATCCGATCCTGGTGTGGGGCGAGGGCGGCTGCTCGCAGAACGGCCTGTCGAACCAGGCCGCCATGAGCGAGATCGCCTCGCATGGCTACTTCGTGGTGGCCGACGGCACGCCGACGGCCGAGGGCCGCGGGAAGAGTCCGGGCATGGGTGATGGCGACATGACGGCCCAGGGCAAGCCGCTGATCGGCTACATCGACTGGGCCATCGCCGAGAACGGCAGATCCGCGAGCCCGTACTACAACAGTCTCGACACCACGAAGATCGCCGCCAATGGCTTTTCCTGCGGCGGGCTGATGGCCATCGGCACGGTGGGCGACAAGCGCATCACCGCCTGGGGCGTGACCAGCAGCGGCATGAAGCGCGTCAGCGAGGATGTCTACAAGCTGGTGCACACGCCGGTGCTGTTCATCGAGGGTGGCACGGGCGACGTGGCCTATGAAGGTGGGCAGATGGGTTATGCGGCCATCAGCAAGCTGGGTGTGCCGGTGATGTGGTTCGACAAGGCACTGGGCCATGGCGGTGACCTGAGCAAGCCCAATGGCGGGGATTTCACGAAGATCCATCTTGCGTGGCTCAACTGGCAGCTGAAGGGCGATACGTCGAACACCGGCAAGGGCCTGCTGACTGGTCCGGCCTGCACGTACTGCAAGGACAGCAGCTGGGACGTGAAGTCCGCGAACATCAAGTAGGCGGGATCATGAAACGCAATCTTGGCGGAGCTCTCTGTCTCGCGCTGCTGGGTGCCTGCAGCACCACGACTCAACAGGCCGCGGCTCCCGCGACGCCGGCAGCGGATACCAGCAATGAGGTACTCAGCGGCAGCACGCGGTGGTCGGCGCGCAAGCCCGCGAACTGGAATGGCACGTTGCTGGTACACAGCAGGGGTTGGTCGGCCACATTGGGTCAGCCGGGCCTCGCGTCCGGCCAGGTGACCGAGGCGTTGCTGGCCGCAGGCTATGCGCTGGCCGCGTCGAACTATGGCGCCGGCGGCTGGGCACTTGCCGAAGCCGTGCCCGCGCAGGAAGAAACCATCGCCGCGTTCACGCGCCGCTACGGCAAGCCGAAGCGCGTCATCGGCTTCGGCTATTCCATGGGTGGCCTCGTCACCACCGCGCTCGCCGAACGCGCGCGGCCGAAGATCGACGGCGGCATTTCCTTCTGCAGCTCGATGGGCGGCGCACTGGGCATGATGAACACCGGGCTGGATGGCGCCTTCGTGTTCCGCGCGCTGGTGGCGCCGGACAAGGGCATCGAGGTGGTCAGCATCGCCAATGACCAGGGCAACAGCGCGCTGGTGCGCGCGGCCGTGCAGGAAGCCAGCAAGACTCCTGCTGGACGCGCGCGCATCGCGCTGGCCGGCGTGTTCGGCGGCATTCCGGGGTGGACCCAGGCCAGCAAGCCGCAACCCGCCGCCGGCGACGCCGAGGCGCAGTTCGAGCAGATCATCGGCTCCTTCCCGGGCGGCGTGTTCCTGCCGCGCGCCGAACAGGAACAGCGTGCCGGTGGGAATTTCTCGTGGAACACGGGCATCGACTACACCGCGTTGCTGAAGGCTTCGGGCCGGCGCGCCATGATCGAGCAGCTGTATGCGAAGGCGGGCATCAGCCTCGATGCGGATCTCGCCACGCTGGCCGCGGCACCACGCGTCAGCGCGAAGCCGCAGGCCGTGGAGTACATGCGCAAGTACTACACGCCCACCGCCGACCCGAAGGTGCCGCTGCTGGCCGTGCAGGCCTTCGGTGACGGCACCACCTCGCCATCCCTGCAACGTGTGTATGCCGAACATGCGCCGCCGAAGATGATGGATTCGCAGTACGTGCAACGCGCTGGTCACTGCTCGTTCAGCGTGGAGGAGACGCTGGCCTCGGTGAAGCGTCTGGAAACGCGGCTCGACAGCGGCAAGTGGCCGGCGCGTGCGGCGCCCTTTGTGCCGCATGAGCCCGCGCCGTTGCTGCGGCCCTGCTTCCAGGGCAAGAGCTGCCTTTAAGCTCTGCAGCTTTTGAAGGTGCAAGCCATGCCACTGCTGAAATCTCCGCTGCTGGTGTGCGCGTTGATGTGCTGTGCAGCCAGCGCGCAGGCCGCCTCGCCCGGTGGCGAGACCGCGCGCAACACTGCGGCAGGCGCCGCCGCCACGCGCGGCTTGAACCTGTGCAGCGGCCGCTGGTCCGGTGGGCTCACCGACGAGATCATCGAGCGCGATCTGAACGGACGCGACCCGGCGATGGGTGCTGTCCCGCAGTTCCCGACCACGATCGACGCGAAGAACCGCACCATCTCGCTGCAGTACGACGAGGCCATGCCGCCGCGCCACATCGTGTGGCGGCCGGTGCTGGGTTGCGTGCAGCTGCCGCCCGGTGCCTCACTCGATGCCGCGCGTTTCCTGCCACGCGTGGACGACAAGCTGCGCGCGCCGGATCTGGACCGCGAGCCCTGGCCCATGGGCGATGCGAACGCCACGGCGAAACTGCCAACTGCGCAACAGGCTGCCATCGACGCTCTGCTGGCCGCGGCCTTCGACGAGAAGACCTACGGCGGCACCACCTGGGGCGTGGTCATCCTGGTCGATGGCAAGATCGTCGGCGAGCGCTACGACCGCGGCTTCGACCTGCACATGGGTTCGCAGACGCACTCGGCGGCCAAGAGCTTCACCGCCAGCATGTTCGGTGTCGCCACGGGCGCGGGTGTGCTCAAGGTGAAGGACCCCGCCGCCATCGCCGCCTGGCGCAAGCCCGGCGATCCGCGCGGCGCCATCACCTACGAACACCTGCTGCGCATGTCCAGCGGCCTGTACACGCAGGGACGCGGCAGCCCGCTGCAGAAGATCTACGCGCAGGGCGGCACCGTCGCCGACCTCGCCGCCACCAATTTCCTCGACACCATGCCGGGCAGCACCTTCGTGTACAGCCCGCCGGACACCATGCTGGCCATGCGCGCGTTGCGCGAAGCCATGCACGACGACAAGCGGTTCTTCGCCTTTCCCTACCGCGAGTTCTTCTGGCGCATCGGCATGACGCGCACCACCACCAACACCGACTGGAACGGCGACTTCATGATGTCCGGGCAGACCTGGAGCACGGCGCGGGATTTCGCCCGCTTCGGCCTGCTGTACATGAACGATGGCCTGTGGCTGGGCAAGCGCATCCTGCCGGAAGGCTGGGTGAAGTACGTGACCACCAAAGGTCCGGCGCAGCCGGCGCGCGCGCCGTTCTATGGCGCGCAGTTCTGGCTGCACGGCGGCATGGCGGGCCTGCCGGAGGATGCCTTCACGCCCAGCGGCGGGCAGGGGCACTACGCGATGGTGATTCCGTCTCGCAAGGTGGTGGTCGTGCGGCGTGGCTTTGATGCTGGCGCGGGGTTCGACATCGACCGGTTCAGTGCGGATGTGCTGAAGGCGATCAGTCGGCCTTAGGGGCCTACAGCGCTTATCATCGAGGCACAGGGAGGTTCCTCATGTCCAGGATCGGAGATGCGTTTGCTTACGGCATCGTTGCGGCGCTGGTTGTTCCGCTGGTTTTTACCCTCTTCAAGACACGGTACCAATTCCTCGACGTGGCATTGGCCGCCGCGGCGGGCGCCGCGCTCTACCTGATTCCCACCGTGGGGGGCGTGGCTTCCTTCTTCGGCACCCTCGGCATTCTCTACTGGCGGGTGGCGAAGGGCTCCCAGACCACCGACATCGTGGCCGCGGCTGTCGCGGCGCGACTGGCCTGTATTCCCGTGTTGCTGTGGATGCACTCGGGGGCCATTGCGAAGGACAACCTGCATGGCCGTCTCCTCGAGATGTCGCGCATCATCAATGAGGGGTTGCCGAAATTAGTTGCCGATGGCGTTCGCCTCGATAGCACCGCGGTGGAAGCACGCAATGCCTTGACCAGTGTCTATTCCCTGGTCTCACTCAAGGCGGAGGAGCTGGCGATTGACCGGTTCATGGAGGAAGTCGAGCCACAAGCCGCGCGTGAGTCGTGCAGCGGGTCCATGCGAGACATCCTCGACAGGGGTGGGGGGTCATCTACCGCTACCAGGACAGGGACGGCGCGCTGATCGGACAAGTCGAGGTCCGCGCATCCGACTGCAAGGACTGAAGTACGGGCAGGCCGCAGCCGGCGGCGACTACGGCCTTGTGTACACCACACGGCCATCGAACACCGTCGCCGCCACCTTGATGTCATCCGGCCCCTGCGGCGGCTGGGTGAATACATCGCTGGTCAGCACCGCGATATCCGCCAGCATGCCCGGCGCCAGCGTGCCTTTGCGCTGCTCATCGAACGAGGCGTAAGCAGCCCAGCTCGTGTAAGCGCGGATGACATCCGCCATCGGCATGGCCTGCTCCACGCCGCCTGGCAGCGTGACGCGCGTGGCCGCGAGCCAGATGCCGGCACCGGGGTTCAACGTGGCCACCGGCCAGTCGCTACCGAAGGCGACGCGGCCACCCGCTGCCATGATGCGGCGCCAGGCCCAGGCACGTGCGTAGCGTTCGGGGCCGACGTTGTCCGGCCATGGACCCTTCGGATCTTTCTGGTTCATGTCGCCCAGCACCACATGCATGGGCTGCTGCGAGGCGATCACGCCCAGCGCGCCGAAGCGCGCGATGTCGCTCTCGGCAATCGCCTCGATGTGCTCGATGCGATGACGACGACCGAGCGCCGGCGCGGGGTTGATCTTTGCCGCACGCTCGAAAGCATCCAGCGACATGCGGATGGCGCGGTCGCCGATGGCATGGATGGTGACCTGCAGGCCGCCCTTGTCCAGCAGTGCCACCACGCGGTTCAGTTCATCGGGCGTGAAGTTCGGAATGCCGGTGCCGGAGCCTTTGGTGTACGGCGCCAGCATCGCCGCCGTGCGGCTCTCGATCACGCCGTCGGCCGCCAGCTTGATGAAGCCGGTGCGCAGCGTGGGGTCGTCGCCCATGCGTTGCCAAGCCTGCACGAAGGTGTCGGCCTCCGCTTCGGTGGTCTGCGCTGATCCCCAGAACGCGACATAGGCGCGCACCGTGAGATCGCCGTCGCGGCGCGCGGCTTCGAACACCGCCATCTCCTCGGGCGTGGCGCCGGGATTGTGGATGCTGGTGACGCCGAGGCTGTTCGCATACGCCGAGGCCGCCTTGATCGCGGCGCGCCGCTCGGCATCGGTGCGCGGCGGAATCACCTTGCTGACCAGCCGCGCCGCGGATTCCTTCAGGTGGCCGGTGGGTTCGCCGGTCCTGGGATCCTTCACGATCACGCCGTTGGGCGGATCGGGTGTGTCTTTCGTGATGCCCGCCAGTTGCAGCGCGCGTGAATTCACCCAGATGCTGTGCCCGTCATAGCACTGCATCACCGCCGGCCGGTCCGGCACCACGGCGTCGAGCTGCGCGCGGGTCGGGGATGCACCGGGGAATGGTGCGTACAACCAGCCGCGGCCCTGCAACCAGCCAGTGCCGGGATGCGCGGCAGCGAACTTGCGGATCGAGGCCTGCACTTCATCGAGGGTGCTGAGCCCGCCCAGGTCCAGCTGGTCCAGCGAGAACGCGCCGGAGATGAAATGCACATGCGTGTCGCTGAGGCCGGGAATGACCGAGCCGCCGTGCGCGTCGATGAGGCGCGTGTTGCCACCACGCAGCTTCGACACTTCGGCATTGCTGCCGACACGCAGGATGGTGTTGCCGCGCACGGCTACCGCCTCCGCAGTGGTGCCGGCCGCATCGGCGGTGAACACCCGGCCGTTGAGGATCAGCAGGTCAGCGCCCTGTGCCGCGGTGCCCGCACTTTCAGGCGCGGGGCGACAGGCGGCCAGCGCCACGACAGCCAGCATCCAGCCACAGCGGATGCTGTTCATTTCACCGCGCGCAGCAACCCCAGCCGGTAGTTCAACGCGCCATAGTCACCCTTGTTGTCCGCCTCGCTGATGCCCTGGTAAAGGAACATCAGGTTGTCGGGGTCGAGGATCATGCGTTCGTCATTGCCGTCGCGGATCAGCTCGCCATGGCTGACCTGCACCGACCAGGGCTCGACGCCGGGTTCGAAGGTGACATTGGCCTTGCCGGCGAACGGGCGCTCCATGGTGTCGAAGCCTTCGATGGGATACCACTCGCCGTCGAGCTTGTCGCCGACATAGGCGCGGTAGTAGCGGTTGCCCAGCGCTTCGACCAGCGTCAGGTACTTGTTCGTGCCCTTGATCCGGTACGTGATGCTGGCCTCGAACACGGTGTTGCGCGTGCCGCGCATGGCCACCACCGGCTTGCTGAAGCCCTTGGGAAACTCGGCGTAGGTGGTGCGGCTGCGGTAGAAGTTGCCGTCGTCGCCGGTGAAGAACATGTACATGTGCGTGCCGTCGCCGATGAAGTGGTAGTCGATGGGCAGGCGCGGCATCCACTGCTGGTACTGATCCGCGGGGAAGAAGTTCTCCGGCTTCGTCCACGAGGTGGGATCGGACGGCGTCTCGCTGGTGCTGAAGGCCGGCGCCTGCGTCTGGAAGGTGTAGTACCACTTCTTCTGCGGCGCAAAGTAGAAGAGCTCCGGTGCGCACTTGTAGCCGGTGAAGCCGGCGTTATCCATGTAGAAGAGCTTTGCCTTCGGCGCATCCTTCCAGTCCGCGAAACTCAGGTGGACCATGTTCCAGGTGCCGCCGCGGGCCGGGCGCGCGGCGCCGGGCTGGATCAGCGGCGCGGCCTGCGGACCCATGACCATGTTGGCCGTGGCGTAGATCTCCCACTTGCCGTTGATGAAGGCGACGGTGGGGTCCTTGATGGAGAACAGGAAGTGCGTGTCGTCGTGCTGCGGCAGCACCAGCGGCGCAGTGGATACCCACTTCAGTGGCTTGCCCAGCAGCCCGGGCAGCGTGTTCGGGACCGCGTCGTGGATGTCCGGCAGCGGACCGAAGTCCACGGGTGGAGGTGGAGCGGGCCGAGTGGCGCCAGCCGGCGGTGGTGCAGGCGCATTCTGCGCAAGCAGCGCACCTGACAGCGCCGCGATGCCTGCAAGCGTGAGCGCGCGGATCTTCGAATGTCGGGTCATGACGTCGGACTCCGGAGTGGAAGAACAGTGGCGAGGACCGGAAAGTGAATCTACCTGACTGCCTGCCATTTGAACTCGGCGCCGCTGCGGCGCGCCGGGCTGGCACCCGGCGCGGTGGCAGTGACCGGGCCAGGTGCATTCGGCTTCGTGGCGAGGTAGCGGTGGTTCGTCAGCGACATCAGCATGGTGTCGCCGCGCAGCAGGTTCACCCACTGGAATGATTCGGCGTTGCCGGGCTTGTTGCGGCCGAGGCTCTTCAGCACGGCCTGCTCCTGATCCACGGTGACGAACCTGCCGTTGCCGGCTCGCAGCGCCACGCGGCCAAGGCCGACATCGATGACCTGGAACTTCGCGGCGTCGGGCACCGCGCCCGTGGCGCCCACAGCAACATTGACCAGCGCCGTCCCCGTTGCATCGACGGCCAGGAAGCTGCCATCGGCGCCGCTGGTAAGCGCGATGGTCCTGCCGAGCGGAATCCCGCGCTCGATGCCGCGCGCGCGCGGCTCCTGCACGCTGTAGTTGTCGAAGTCCACATATCCGCCGGGCTGTCCGTCAGCGTTGTAGTTGAACAGCGCCGGCCGCACCCCCTGGAAGGTGGTGAGCTGGAAGGTGGTGGTGAAGGGTTCGCCGAGAGCGGTGAATTTCCTGCCGTCGGTGCTCCAGCTGAACACCGCCTGGTCGGTGTCGAAGTTGCAATGCACCCGCAGCCAGAGGCGCGTCGGTGGATTCGCGGCGCCCGTCGTCGCAGTGGCAGAAGGTGGTGCGGGGTTGCCGCGCGATCCACCGCCGGTGGTGCCATTCACGCGCTGCAGGGTCGTGCCATCGGCGGACTTCACCACGCCGATCCACGCGTAGGGCGTGCTGATGAGCCCAAGACCGGCGGTGTCGCCTGCCTTCATGCCGGCAGTGTCGATCTCCACCGTCATGATCGACTCGGGCCCGGGCGGGCGCTGCGACAGCGAATTGCGCGCGTTGTAGAAACTCGTCGCGGGCAGCGAATGCAGCCGCAGCACGCCACGCTTCTCCGTCAGCGACCACTTGCTGTCATCGGGCACGTGGTTCCACTGCCAATGCGGATTGAACTTCGCGCCGCTGAAATTCTCGTCGCGGACAAACGATGGCGTCGGCTTCTGCTTCACGCCAGTGTCCGGCTTGATCCAGGTGTTGGGCGCCTTGCGCAGGTTGCCGGGCAGGCCGATGAGCGGAAAGCCGCCATCCCAGGTGACCGGCACCAGCGACACCATGCGGCCGGCGCTGCCGTGGTCCGACATGATCACGCTCCACCACTCGCCCGATGGTGTATCGACCATGCCGCCCTGGTGCAGCCACAGCCCGCGGTTGTCGGCCGTGGCCTTCGACGGCGTACCACTCGGCACGCCCAGCGATTCACCCTCGACCATGGTGGTGACCTTCCATGGACCGTCGATGGAATCGGCCACGGCCACCATCTGGTTCACGGCACCGCCGGGAATGGCGGAGATGTCCACGTACTTGCCGTTGATCTTGTACAGGTGATGGCCTTCGCCCATGCGCGCACCGGGCGGCACCCCGAGCTGATGCTTCACGCCGGGAACGAACCCCTTCAGGTCCGGCGTGAGCTCCTCGATGGGATACGGCGCGGTGTTGCCGGAGATGATGTAGACCTTGCCGTCATCATCGAACAGCACCGACATGTCGTGCCGGCCGGGCAGCTGGTGATGCTCCCACGGACCCTTGATGGAGCGGGACTGGAACACCTGCAGGCCGGCGCCATTGACGTTGGAAAAGATGTAGAACCTGCCGTTGTGATACCGGATGCACGGCGCCCAGATGCCGCGGCCGTAGATGTTGCCGCCTTCCAGGCGATAGTTCGGACCGAGGTCCAGCTTGCCGGTGGCGTAACCTGCCAGCTGCCAGTTCACTAGGTCCTTCGAGTGCATGATCTGCACGCCCGGCATCATGTGCATGGTGGTGCCGGCGAGGTAGTAGTCCTCACCGACGCGGATGATGTCTGGGTCCTCGAACTCCTCGTTGAACAGCGGGTTCGAGTAGGTGCCGTTGCCGTTGTCGGCGGTCCAGTGGCGGGCCGCGGCGGCCGGGGTCGCCGCGGCAGCCAGCATCGGCGTGCCGCCACCAAGCAGCAGCACAGGCATCGCAATCCACGGGTATCGCCGCAGCACCATGGCTCGCCAGCTTACGCGCTCCGCCCGGCGAGCCAGGCCTTGATCTCTTCGGTGTGCTGCCCGAGCCGCGGCGGTGCCGGCAGTTCGCCGCGGCTTTCCGCCGCGGAAACAAACCCCGGCCCCAGCACGGCCACATCCTCGCGGCCCGGCAGCCCGGGAACCTGCAGCGGAATGCGCAGGCCGCGCCCATCGAGTTCAGGCAGCGACATGGCCTCGCCGATGTCGCGCACCATGCCGCAGGGAATGCCGGCCGCGCTCAGCAGCTGCTCCCAGTCGGCGGCATCGCGGGTGAGCAGTACTTCGGCCACGGCGGACTGGACCGCGGCGGCATTCTGGCGGCGTGTGTCCGGCGAGCTGAACAGCGGATCGGCAAGCCACGCCGTGCGCTCCAGCAGCCGCGCCAGCAGTTCGAACTGATGCTGCTGCACCACGCCCAGAGAAATGCTGTGGCCGTCGCGCGCCTTGAACAGCGCCGAGGTGGGCTGCCCGCTGTAGCCGGTGTTGCCCATGCGCTCCAGCGCGCGGCCGGTGACCAGCCACGGCACCACGGCCGAAGCCATGAAGGACAGCGTGGCGTCGAACATGGCCACGTCGATGAAATCGCCTTGACCGCTGCGCTCCTTGCGCAGCAGCGCCGCCATGATGGCGAAGGCGGCGGTCTGGCCGGTGAGCGTATCCACCACCGGAAAGCCCACGCGCATGGGCGGACCGTCGGGGTCGCCACCCAGGCTCATCATGCCGCTGGTGGCCTGCACGATGTTGTCGATGGCCGGCCAGTCGCGGCGCGGCCCGGATTGCCCGTAGCCGGAGATGGAGCAGTACACGATGCGCGGGTTCAGCGCGCGCGCCGCGGTGTAGTCCAGGCCCAGGCGCTGCATCACGCCGGGGCGAAAGTTCTCCACCAGCACATCGCAGCGTGACACCAGCTGGCGCGCGCAGGCCAGGTCCTGCGCATCCTTCAGGTCCAGCACCAGCGACTTCTTGCCGGCATTCACCGCGATGAAGGCCGGCGCCATGCCGTCGTAGCGCCGGTCCGCGCCGTAGTAGCGCATGGCATCGCCGCGCGCCGGCGCTTCGATCTTGATGACCTCGGCGCCCAGCAACCGCAGCAGATGGGTGGCATAGGGCCCCGCCATCACATGACTGAAATCCGCAACGCGGACGCCTTCGAGCACCTGCCTCATTCCCTGTCCTGCCTCCATCATGTGCCACTGCAGGTGACGGACCCATCCGCGCCAATGCTGGCGCGCGCGGTCCGGAACACCTTCAACCCGTCGATTCCATAGCGTTCGAGTGCCTGCGCGTTGCGTTCGGCCTCGCGCAGGTACAGCGCATCGAAGCGCTGCTGTTCGGCCGCCGGCAGGTCGCTGGCAATGACGCCGGCCTTCTCGGCGAACTTCCAGCCCTCGTCCAGCGCGCGGCGGTTCTCGTCGGCCAGCGCCTGCTCCCATACCGGAATGCCTTCTTCCAGCACGCGACGCTGTGCCCCGGTCAGCGAGTTCCAGCGCTTGATGCCCATGGTGCGCGCCGGATACGCGCCGCGCCACACGCGCAGCCGCGTGTAGTACTTCGACACCTCGGCCAGGTGCAGCGCGCGGAAGGTATCGGTGGGCGCCACCACGCCATCGATCACGCCCTTGGCCAGTGCCGAGTACACCTCGCCCATGGGCATGTTGACCGGATCGGCGCCGAGGTCGCGCATCACGTTCAGCAGTTCAGTGGGCACGCGGATGCGCCTGCCTTTCAGCTCAGCCAGCGAGCGCACCGGCTTGTCGCGCATGATGAGGCCGGGCAGGCTGCCGCCCTGCACGGCCAGCACCTTCAGCCCCTGCAGTTCCTTTTCGAACTGCGGGTTGCCGTCGGCCATGCAGTGGTACAGCGCCACCTGCGATTCGATGCTGGCGGCGTCGCTGTAGAAGCCCGACTGGATGCGGATCAGGTGCACGCCGCCCTTCACGTAGATGGGCGTGATCAGCCCGATGTCCACCACGCCATGGCGCAGCTCTTCCATCGAGTGTTCCGCGGACAGCAGCGCACCGGACCAGCTCGGGCGTATGCGCAGGCTGCCGCCGGAGCGCTCCTCGATGAACTTGATCCAGCGCTGGTCGGCGCGGCTGAAGGGATGCGCCGGGCTGTACGGCGTGGCATACACCAGCTCGGTCACGCCGTCCTGTTGCCGCGGCGCGCATGCGGCCAGCGCCACTGCCAGCAGTGTTGCCAGCATGGGCCAGACCCGCGGCATCGCGCCTTGCTTCATCGCCCGAGCCCGGCGCGCAGGAACTGCGTCATCTGCTCCACCGCGGCTTCGCGATCCCAGTTCGCGGCATTGACCATGTCCGCATCCAGCATCAGCACCGGTATACCGGCGGCGCGCAGTTCTGCTGCCGTCAGGTTGGTGCCCGACTGCGACAGGCGGTTGTCGCGCGGCATCAGCAGCACGGCGGCATCGATGCCGGAGCGCTTTGCCTCGCTCACCATCCATTCATTCATCCATGGCGGCAGGTGCAGCACCTCGTTCATGGAACAGATGCGGCTGGCCAATGCCTCCAGCGGCCGTCCCTTGAGCTCGCGGATGTACTGCGCGCCGGCGAAGGGCAGGTACATGGACCACACGAACACCGCGCCGAGCCGCTCTTCCAGCGCCTGGTAGAAGGAGGTGTCGTGCCACAGGCCGGCGCCGATCCACATCAGGCGGATGCGCTCGTTGGCGGCGCTGCCGATGCCGGCATTGGCCCGCTCGCGCACGGCATCGCGGAAACGGCGCGCATGCGCCACGGCCCAGTCCGAGCCGCGATGCCATTGCGGGATCATGGTGTTGGGCATCTGGTCGACGATGGAAACCGGGCAGGGGCGCGCCGTGGCGATGATTTCGGCGGCTTCGCTGAGGTACTGCTCCTGCTCGTTGATGCGGTCCATCAGCTGCTCGAAGCGCGCCGGATCGAAGCGCCGCGAGGTCTTGCGTTCCAGCAGCGCGATCAGCTCGCGCAGCTCGCGCGTGTGCAGGTCGATGCGCCGCTTGCCGTACACCTCTTCCCAGCGGTCGCGCGAATGCCGGTACCACTGCGGCAGCGATTCCGTCCACGCCGGCGCTTCCATCGCGAAGAACTCCGAGCCCAGCACCTCGGCCCATTGCGAGAACACCTGCTGGATGCAGTCGCAGGTGAGCCGGGCCACCAGCACCGTGGGCCTGGGCAGGCCACCCCATGGCGCGGTGGCGGGGTCGTTTGCCAGCGAACAGGCCAGGCCCAGCGAGCAGTAGCTGCAGCGGTTGGAGGGATAGCCCAGCTCATCCAGCACGCCGAAGTAGCGCTTGGACAGTCGCTTGGCCGAGATGTACGCCGCCCACCACTGGTTGGTGACCACGGGGATGTCCATGGCGTGGAAGATCTCGTGCGGCGTGTCGGCCTGCGCCACCGCGAAGGGTTCGCCGCGTTCCACCACCTTGGTGCGCAGCTCCAGGCCAAAGGCCTTCTGGAAGGCCGTGGCATCGGCCGTGCAGGCCAGGTCCTTGCGTCCGCGTGGATCGGCGCTCATTTCAGGACTCCTGCTGCGGCCAGTTCCGCGTAACGCTGTGCATCCAGACCGGCCTCTCCCTGGATGATCGCGGCATTGTGCTCACCCATGCCTGGCGCGCGGTACGGCTGCGGCTGGTCGCGCGAGAAGCTCATGGGCGTGCGCACGTGGCCGAACGGGCCCAGCTTCGGATGCGGCAATTCCACCAGCGCACCGCGCGCGCGCAGCACGGCATCGCGTTCCATCAGGTCCTCGATGTCCTGCAGCACGCCGGCGGCAATGCCTGCGGCCTGCAGCCTTGCCACCAGTTCTGCTTCATCCTGGTCACGCGTCCATTCGGCCAGCGGCCTGCCGCCGCTGAGTGCATGCAGCCGCGCCTGCTGGTCCGCATCAAACACGCTGATGGCGACCCAGCGATCCGCGCCGCGCGCCGGATACACATCCTGGTGCAGCACCGCCGGATCCGCATTGCCCATGCGGCGTGGCGGGTTGCCCTGCTGCGCGGCCATGATGGCCGCGCGCATCTGCTGCACGCAGATCTCGTACATGGAGGCATCGATGTGGCAGCCCTGGCCGGTGTGGCGCCGCTGCGCCAGCGCCGCGCAGATGCAGGCCGCCAGCACATAGGGAACGATCACGTCGCCATAGGGCACGGCGCCGGGCACCAGCGGATCGCGGTCCGGCCAGCCGGTCATGAAGGTGCGGCCCGACAGCGCGCCACCGGTGCCATCCACGCCCCATTCGCCGGCCAGCGGGCCGGTCTGGCCATACACGCTGCCCGAGGCCATCACGACGGCGGGATGACGCTGCGCCAGTTGCAAATAACCCAGGCCCAGCTTGTCCATGGTGCCCGGCGAGAAGTTCTCCATCACCGCGTCGGCCCAGCCCAGCAGCGGATTGATGACCGTGCGTGATTCGGGATGCTTCAGGTCGATGGCGAGGCTGCGCTTGGAGGTGTTCAGGTGCGCGAACCAGGGCTTGTCGTCGAAGTCATCGGCGCGCGAGGCGGCCACCTGCACGTCGAGCCGCGACAGGCAGGGGCGCGTGCGCGTTTCCACCTTGATGATGTCGGCGCCCAGGTCGCCGAGGATCTTGGTGGTGATCGAGCCCACCAGTGCCCAGGAAAAATCCAGGATGCGCACGCCGGCCAGCGGGCCGCCGCGGCTGGTGTCGCGATCATCTGGCGCGGCTGTGCCTGCGGCCACGGCGTTGGCACCGCCGACCATCCTCGCGAAGCGCGAGGGTTCGCGCAGGCCGTCGCGCTGCGCCCAGAAGCCGCGCGCCTCGAGGTGCGGATCCGCGAGCACTTCGGCGGGGGATTCCACCACGCAGGCATTGATGCCGCGGCGCCGGCCTTCGCCGCGGATGTCCGCGCGCGTGCGGCTCCTGAAGAAGGCCGCGATGGCACGCTCCCACGTGGCACGCGTGTCCGGGTCCAGTGTCGAGCGGTTGTAGCGCAGCCAGTCCACGCCACGCAGCGGGTTGTCGATGCCGGCCTCGTCCATCCACTCCGACAGCGCCTGGTTGGCCGGCGCGCCGAAGCGGCCCGTCATCAGCGTGTGGAAGCACCAGCCATCGGCCAGCGGCCAGATGCAGCGCACGGTGACGCGGCCATAGTTCAGCGCGCCGCCCACGCGATGCAGCTTGCGGCGGTCGAAGTGCCACACCAGCGCGCCATTCACATTGCGGCTGAAGGCCACTTCCTGGATGGACACATCCACATGCTGGCCCTGGCCATGCGCGCCGCGCGCGAACCAGGCCGCCATGGCACCGGCCGCGGCCGCCATCTCGGCGTGGAAGGTGCAGGCATCCAGCGCTTCCTTCACTGGCGCGCGATCCGGCTCGCCTGTCAGGCGCAGCGCGCCGCCCATGGCCGAGGCCACGAGTTCGGCACCCTGCCAGCGCGAACGCGCATTGCCGCTGCCGAAGGCACTCACCGAAACATGTACCAGCGCGGGGTTCAGGGATTCGATGCGCGCGCGCGGCAGGCCGCGATCGGCCAGTACGTCGAGACCCCAGGGGTCCAGCAGGAAATCCGCCGCCGCGATGGCGGCGGGCAGGTCGGCCGCATCGACGCGTACGGCTTGCACCTCGGCACCCAGCGAGGCGAGGAAACGGCCCAGCGGACGGCTCGCCATGTCCGCCAGTGCCAGCACGCGCGTGCCTGACAGCGGGGTCACGGGGCCACCTCGCGACAGAACGCGGCGATGCGTTCCAGCGCGCCATCGTCGGCGCGCCAGCGCGCGGCCGGCAGCACCAGTGCCGGCAGGTTCGCTGCCGCCAGTGCGCGCTGCATCGTCGGCACATGCCAGGCCAGTGCCTCGTCCTCGCGCGTCAGCCACAGGATGACCGCCGCGGCTTGCGCCTGCTGTGCCTGCGCGGTGACCCATTGCGCGCGGTCGAGGAAGGCGCGCGGCCCGCTCGCGCTCCTGACCAGCTGCCGCGCCACATGCCGCGCGGGGTCCACCTCGGCCGCGTCCAGCGGCATGCCGAGGCGGCCGATGGCATGCACATGCGTTTCGGCCACCACGCAGGCGCCCGCGTCTTCGACGGCTGCATGCAGGCGTTCATCGGCCGGCGTGCTGCCCACCAGCAGCACGCGGCTTGCGTTGCCGGCTGCCGGCAGCCGCAGCGAATCGAGCCAGCGTGATGGATCGCTCCACAGCAACGCGCGGGCGAGGCGCTCATGAAACACGCCCGCCGAGGTGCGCTGCTGCTGCAGCTGCTGCAACTTCAGGCGCAATGCATCGGCGCGGGCGATGCCGCCGCGCAGCGCCTGCTCGCCGACTTCCAGCTCCTGCGCCAGCAAGGCCACGGCCCCGGCGGAGTGATCCAGGCTGGATGCGCGCGGCACCAGCGCGAGGTCCAGCATCAGCAGCCGCGGGCCGCGCAGCTGGCCACGCCGCTGCAGTTCGCGCACGTAGTAGTAGAGGCGCTGGCTGGCATCGTCGCTGCGCGAGAACACCACGGCGTGCAGCCCATCGAAGGCACCCTGGTGCCATTGCTCGAGGATGGAGCGCGACCAGCCGGGGAAGCCCGACTCCAGCACGCCGTCGGCGAAGGGCGTACTGCCCTGCGCATGCCAGGGCAGGTGGCCGAAGCCACGACCGCTGGCCAGCAGCAGGTCGATGGATACATCCGGCCCCACGAACCCCAGCCCGCCATCACGCAGCGGCGCAAGCGGCGCGCCGAGCACCGATGCCACCGGATCTTCAATTGCAACGCTCATCTTCCCACCCAGTCCAGCAGCCCCATCGCGATGACGGGGAACACGATCAACAACACCAGATGCACCATGTCCGCCGCGAGGAAGGGCAGCACGCCCTTGAAGATGCGCAGCAGCGGCACGTCCTTCGCCACGCCTTGGATCACGTACAGGTTCATGCCCAGCGGCGGATGCACGAAGCCGATCTCCATGGCGCGCACCAGGAAGATGCCGAACCAGATGGGCGACAGCCCGAGATCGGCCACCAGCGGCAGCAGTATGGGCGTGGTCAGCAGCATCATCGCCAGGCCGTCGAGCACCGAGCCGATCAGCAGCAGGAACACCGCCACCAGCAGCATGGTGCCCACCGGCCCGAGCCCCAGGCCCGCGATGCTGCTGGCGATGGAGTCGGTGAGCCCGGTCACGCTGACGAAGGCGGCGAAGATCAGCGCGCCGATGATCACGAGGTAGATGAGCCCGCTGGTCTTCAGCGTTTCGGTCAACGCCTTCTGCAGCGTGGCAAACGTGAGCCTGCGACGGAAGATGCAGATCAGGAATGCGCCGCTGGCGCCCACTGCCGCCGCCTCCGAAGGCGTCAGCCAGCCCACCACGATGCCGCCGGTGACCAGCACCACCAGCAGGCCGATGTCGATCATCCGTCGCAACGCGATGAACCGCTCGCGCCAGCCCGCCCGCGGCAGCGCCGGCGCGATGGACGGCCGCCACCAGGCCAGCAGCGCGATCACCAGGAAGTAGCTCAGCATCTGCGTGATGCCGGGCACGATGGCCGCGGTGAACAGCGAGCCGATGGATTGCTCGGCGACGATGCCGAAGACGATCAACGCGCCGGATGGCGGGATCATCTGTCCCAGCGTGCCGCCAGCGGCCACCGAGCCGGTGGCCAGCGCATCCGAATAACCGCGGCTGCGCATCTCCGGCAGCGCCACGAGGCCGATGGTGGCAGTGGTGGCGAGGCTCGAGCCATTGATGCAGCCGAAGCCCGCGCAGCCGGCCACCGAGGCATAGGCGAGGCCACCGCGACGATGGCCGAGGAAGCGCGCCGCCACGTCGAAGAAATCACGGCTGGCCTCGGCCGCGAAGCACAGGTGCGCCATCAGCATGAACAGCGGCAGCGTGCCGAGCTCATAGCGCGTCATGGTCTCGAAGGTCAGCACGGCGGATTTGATCAGCGCCGGTTCCAGCCCCAGCGTCACCACCAGCCCGCCCAGGCCGACGAGGCCCAGCGCCACGCCGATGGGCGTGCCGATGAGCAGCATCAGCAGCAGCAGCACCACGCCCAGCGTGCCGATCATCGGGCCGGTCATTGCGGCCGCCGCGACAACAGCCGCCGTGCCGCCAGGCCCAGCAGGAACAGCAATGCCAGCACCAGCGTCATGCGCAGCGGCCGGTACGGCACGCGCACCAGCTCGCTTTCCTCGTGGCCATGCCACAGGTCGAGCGCGAGCCACGCCGAGCCGGCCAGCAGGCCGGCGAAGAACACCAGCGCGAACAGCTGGTGCAGGCGCAGCAGCACGCCCTGCCAGCGCGGCGAGAGACGATCCAGCAGCAGGTGCACGCGTGCATGCGAGTGCTCGAGTGAGGCCAGCACCAGTGCGCCGGCGGAACCGAACAGCACCGCGGCCTGCACCACCTCGATGGCGCCCAGCAGCGGCCAGTGGATCTGGCGGCCGAGCATGGCCGCGGTGTCGATCACCATTGCCACCAGCAGGGCTCCGCCGGCAATCCAGATCAATGCAGCGCGCAGGTGGTTCACGCGCTCAACCCCAGGGAACCTGCCATGTGCGCATCATCGCCGGATCGGACGATGAATACCCGCCAAATTTTTGCATGGCGCACCGCTGGAATTCTCTGTTGGACACAGGGGTACAGCAATGCGCGGCAGGCATCTTGCGATGCCTGCCGCGCCGGCCGCGACGGATAGGGGGTTACTCCGTCAGAACTTGACGCGCAGGCTCAACGCGACTTCGCGGCCCACCGGATTGGTGACGGTGGCATCGAAGCCGCCGCCGCCATTCGCACCGGGCCGGGAATTCACGTAAGGCGGATCCTTGTCGAACAGGTTCTTGACCTCGAAGCCCAGGGTCAGCGCCTGCAGCGTGTCGAAGCCGAAGCTCTCGCCGATCTGCCAGCCCAGCGACAGGTCCACCGGCGTATAGGACTTCACCTTCTGCACCGGTGTCACGACGTCGTTTTCGTAGCCGTTGACATGCGACAACAGCAGCCGCGCGTTGAACGGACCGCGGTCCCAGCTCATCGAGGCGCGAGCCTTCAGCATCAGCGGCTGGTAGATGTTGTTCAGCAGGCTGGTGTAGGCGCCGCCCGGCGTGAACTTGACGTCGTAGGCCGAGAGGTACGTCCAGTTCAGCTGGAAGGTCAGCGTGTCGGCCGTACCAACCTGCGTGCGGTAGGTCGTGTCGAAGTCGATGCCCTTCATCTTGGAGGCACCCAGGTTCAGGCTGCGGCCGTCGACGAACACGCAGGCGGGAATGTTGATGCCGTTGGAGCAATCGAAGGCGTTGGCCGGAAAGCCCGACGGTCCCGACCGGAACGCCACCGGACCACTGCCGCCCACGCCATTGTCGATGATGTCGCGGATGCGGTCATAGGCGGCCTGGCCGAACAGGATGGTGTCGGTGCCGGCGTACTGGTTGGCGTAGGTCAGCACCGCGAGGTTCGACAGCAGCCCCGAGATGGTGTTCTTGTAGGCAATGTCGAAGTAGGTTGCGCCGATCTTCAGGCCGGGTGCCGGCGTGAAGTCCGCACCGAAGGTCCAGGTGGTCGCGGTTTCAGGTCCCAGGTCCGGATTCGGACCCGAACCCAGCGTGTAGCCGGTGATCGCGTTGCTGGAGCCGTTCGGGTTCTGGTACGGCTGGATGTACAGGTTGGTGCTGTTGCCGAAGATCTCGGGGAAGGTCGGCGCGCGGAACGAGGTGCCGTAGCTGGCGCGCAGCTTCACGGAGTCGGTCGGGCGGTAGTTCAGGCCGAACTTGGGGTTGTCGGTCTTGCCCACGTCGCTGTACTTGTCCCAGCGCATGGCCGCGGTCATCTGCAGTTCCCGGATGCCGGCGACGGCATTCGCGTCGCCGACGATGGGCAGCAGCACTTCGATGTACTCGGAATTCACCTTGCGGTTGAAGCGCCGGTAGTTGGGCGTGCCGGAGTTGAGCACCATGGTGAAGTCCTGGCCCTCGTAGCCCAGCGCGGCCTTTACATCGCCGCCCGGCAGACTGAACAGCTTGCCGTTGAAACCGGCCTGCCAGGTGTCCAGGTCGGCGTTGGTGGGGAAGGTGGCGTCGGCGTCGAAGATCAGCGCCTTGGTGGCTGCGCTGGTGCGTCCGAGACCATAGGGGTCGAAGGCGGTGGCCGGATCGTTGCTGGCCAACGCCGCGTTCAAGGCGTTCTGCACGATGCCATTGCTGGCATCCGCGCGATCCGCGGCCTTGCCGAAGCCGTAGCGGCCTTCGAACTTCCAGTCATACGGCAGCTTGATGCGGAAGCCCGGCGTGACCTGCCAGTTCTTCTGGAAGCCGCGCAGCTTGTCCTGCGGCACGTCGTTCTGGAAGTTGTAGGCAATGGTGTAGCTGCCAGTGGTGTAGAAGCTCGGCGCCACGAAGAAGGCATTGGTGGACGGCACCGTCAGGTTGGAGGTCAACGCGCCTGGCGCGCGCACGAACTCGCGCTTGTTGTGATAGCCGTCGAACACGAACTCGACGCCATCGAGGAATTCCCAGGTCGCCGTGGTGCTGACCGAGTCGTACTTCTGTTCGGGCAGCAGGTCCATGCCGTACTGCAGGTCGCAGCGGTTGGCCGTGCCGGCCACCAGTGTGCCCGCGTTCGCGGAGGTGAGCTGGGCGGGCAGCGCGTAGGTCGTGGCCGTGGGCCCGGTGGCGGGGTAAGTCAACGTGCCCGGGGAGCACTGCGTGGTGCGGTAGTCCGCACCGCCAGAGGAGCGCTGGTCGGACCTGAAGAAGCTGCGGTCGGCGCCCGACAGCTCCGAGCGGAAGGCATGTTCATACGAGAGCATCACCTGTCCGCGATCGAACACCTTCCCCCAGGCGGCGCCCGCGTTCCATTCGTTGAAATCGCCGCGGGTATCCGAGCCGTAGCGGGCAAACGCCTCGGCGCCATCCAGGTTGCGGCGGGGAATCAGGTTCACCACGCCGGCCACCGCGTCCGAGCCGTAGATGGCCGAAGCGCCATCGGCGACCACTTCGATGCGGTCCACGCCCAGCGTGGGCAGCACCGAGGGGCTGATGGCGCGGCCGTTGGTGGTCATGCGATGGCCATCGCTGATGATCAGCGTGGAGAACGGGGAAAGGCCGCGCAGGTTGATCGAGCTCGACCAGGTGGCATTGCCGTTGCCGCCGGACTGCGCGCGGGAGGTTTCGGAGAAGCCGAGGTCGAGCACCTGCGGCAGTTCCTTGATCATGCGATCCAGGGTCACCTGCCCTGAATCCTCGATTTCCTCGCGGCCCACCGTGGTCACGGCCGCGCCCACCGGCGCTGCGCCCGCGATGCGGCTGCCCGTCACGACCACGACATCCAGTTCGGCGTCTTCCTTGCTGGCCTCCGCGGCGCCTGCTGCCTGCGACAGGGCGACACCACAGATTCCCGCGGCCAGCAGCACCTTGCTGCCCGCGGACCGATTTTTCCCGGCTTGATCACGACTACTCATTTGAGCCCCCCAACGGATGGTTGTTCTTCTGCTTCAGTGTTCCGGTGGCGGCAAGCACCCGCTGACCGTCCACGTCCCGGCAACTTTCAGGCGCGCAGTTTCGGCAGGCGGCAGCCTCCGGATCAATAGAAATCTGGCCGACAGGATTGTTGACAATTTTGTCGGTACCCCTCCAGACTGCCGCGCATGCAGAAATCCGAAATCGTCACTGCGGCCAAGGGTCCGAGTTCCGCCGACATCGCCGACTGGATCCGCGAGCGCATCCGCAACCGGCGTTTCGTGGCCGGCCAGCGCCTGGTGGAGTTCGACATCACGCGCCGCACTGGCGGCAGCCGCTTCAAGGTACGCGAGGCGCTGCAGCGCCTGGAAGCGGAAGGCCTGGTCAGCATCGAGGAATACCGCGGCGCGTCGGTGCGCAGCGCCACCATGGAAGAGGTGCGCCAGCTGTATCGCGCGCGTGGCGCGCTGGAAGGCATCTGCGCCGCCGATTTCACCCGCAATGCCACTGCCGCGCAGCGCGCCATGCTGAAGAAGGCCGCGCGGGCCATCGAGCGCGTCGCCGAGTCGGGCACTTCGGAGAGCTTCGGCGCCCTCAACGCGCAGTGGCATGGGCTGATCATGGGAGGCTCCGCCAATGCGGTGATCCACGGGCTGGTGCAGCGGCTGAATACGCCGGTGCACCACCTGGTGTTCGCCACCTTCTATCGCGGCGACCTGCTGCGCTCCGCGGTGGCCGACCACCGGCTGATCCTCGACGCCATCCTGCAGCGTGACCCCGCGGCGGCCGAGGCCGCCATGCGCCAGCACGTGGAGAACGGGCTCACTTTCCTGCAGCGGCTGGACGATGCCGTGCACACGGCGGACGGCCCGTACTAGCGATTCCCGCTACTGGACGACGCCGCCGGATCTCTGCCCCGACGCATCCGGCGCATCGCGGTTGTTCTCGGCGCAGGAGTATTCGCGGATGCGCCAGTCCGGCCGCCGCGAATACTGCACGTTGAGCACCACCGGTTCGGTGAAGGCCGCGGCATCGGTGATCGTGATCTCGTTGCGGATGGTGTCCGCATCCACCGGTGTGATGCGCTCGACCATGTGCATCTGCTCGCTGTGCGGCAGGCCACGCACGGGGCGGCGCGTGTTGAAGCCGATGGTGTCGATGACCAGCGTGTTGCCTTCCCAGCGGCCGATGGAATCCCCGTTGTAGGAAGGGTCCAGTTCGTCCGGCGGCAGGTGCGCCTGGCGTTCCAGGAAGATGCGCCGCACTTGGCTCTCCACTTCGAACAGCATGGTGATGCGCCCCGGCGTGGCGAGGATCTCGAAGGGATAGGGGTAGGTCATGATGGTGGGCATGCCGGGCCACTCGCAGGTCTGCGTGCCCTCGGCCAGCCGTGCGGCATCGGCGCGCATGCGCTCGTAAATGGCGCGGTATTCCGGCGTCAGCGGTGGCGCCGCCGGCGCGGTGGCGGTGGTGGGGCCACGCAATTCCTCGGCGGTCTGGCGCGTGCGGCCCTCGCGCTTCATGCGCTCATCGAGGGTGTTGTCGTTCATCCAGACGCCGCTGAGGTCGAATGGCGCGGCCATGGCCGCGGACTGCGGGGTTTTGCCGCATGCGGCGAGCCCGGCGGCGGCGATGCACGCCAGCAGCACCCTGATCACCGGGCTAGCCATGGTAGTAGAGCTTCGAGCCATCGGCCCTGGTGATCTCGATGAAGCTGCCACCGGGTTTGCCGTCCTTCAGCGGGTAAATCTCCACGGTGATCTTCTCGCCGGCCTTGAGCGAGGTGCGCTTCCAGCCATTGCGGCTGAGGATGCCGGGGCTGCCGCCTTCCAGGCTCCACTCGATGAGCTTGCCGCGCTTGTCCGCCACCATCACCTGCAGCCAGGTGTGCGGGTTGGTCCACTGGAACTCCTTCACCACGCCAGTGATCACCATGGTGCGTTCGCGATCGAACATGGAGAAGGAGTGGTGGGCCGGGGTGCGCATCGACATGCACAGCATCAGGGCCGTGAGCGTTCCTGCGATTAACCGTGAGACCGGCAAGTGCTTGATGAAAGTCAATGCATGTTCCTCCGTCGCCGTAAGCTATGTGATGCCAAAAATCCGTTCAAGGCATTGCGGGGGAAGCCGGTGAATATTTGCAGCGGGCGGCGCGTGTTGTTGCTGGTGCCGGTGCTGGTGGCTGCGCTGGCGTTCGCCGTGCAGGGCCGCGCGCATCATTCCTTTTCCATGTTCGACCGCGAACATCCGGTCACCATTTCCGGAACCATCCGGGAATTCCAGTGGGTCAATCCGCACACCTGGGTGCAGATCCTGGTGCCGACGCCGGGCAAGGGGAAGCCCGTGGAGTGGAGCATCGAAGGGCGCAGCCCCAATGTGCTGGCGCGCCGCGGCTGGAAGCGCACCGAGCTCAAGCCGGGTGACAAGGTGAAGCTTACGATCTACCCGCTGCTGGATGGCAGCCCCGGCGGCGCCATCGTGCGGGTGATCTTCGCGGACGGGCGCGAGCTCAATGCCGATACGCCCACCGCGGTGGACACCAACGAGGAAGGGCCGCGCAAATGATGCGTTCGCTGTTCCTCGCCGCAGCCATGTCCGGCATGGTGGCCTGCCTGGGTTGCGTGCCGGCGCCGCCGCACCAGGCGACGCCGGCCGCGGGCAGCTTCGATCCACGCAACCTGCAGGGCCTGTGGGTGATCTCGAACCGCTCGCAGCGCGGTTACCGCGACGAAAACCTGCAGCCGTTGAAGGATTACCTCACGCCGGCTGCGGCGAAGACCCGCGCCGCGATCGATGTGGCACTGGACCCGAGCGCGCGCTGCATGACCATGTTCCCGCGCCAGATGGGCTGGCCCTATCCGCTGCAGATCGTGCAGACGCCCGCGGTGACGCTGGTCCTGTTCGAGGCTGACCAGGTGTTCCGCCAGATCCACACCGATGGCCGCAGCTGGCCCGACACCGACGAGCAGCGCTGGATGGGTTACTCCATCGGCCACTGGGAAGGCGACACGCTGGTGGTGCAGACCTCGAAGTTCAACCCCGCCGCGTGGCTCGAAGCCGACGGCACGCCCATCAGCGAGAACACCATGATCACCGAACGGTTCCGGCTCACCGATGCGGGCAGGACGCTGGAGAACCTGATGAAGATCGAGGACCCGGTGGTGTTCACGCGGCCGGTGTACCGCAAGTACGTGTACAACCTGCGCAATGACTGGCACCTGATGGAGTACTTCTGCGCCGAAGGCAACCGCGACAATGTGTTCGACCAGAAGGAAGGGCAGGCGGGTTCATTGAAGCTGTCGAAGCCCGCGGCCAGAGAATGAGTACGGCAGGCGGTATCGTCCTGGCCACGGGTGACGTGGCGCCCGATCGCGAGCATCCCGACGAATGCTTCGCGGGCAGCCGCGAGTTGCTGCAGCAGGCCGAGCTGGTGTTCGGCCAGCTCGAGACCAGCTTCGCCACGCGCGGCACGCGCCTGCCGCAGGCGCGCCACGCCGTGATGGCGAAGCCCGAAGGTGCCGGGGCGCTGGCCCGCGCGGGCTACGACGTGATCTCGTTTGCCGGCAATCATTGCCTGGACTGGGGCAACGAGGCTTTCTTCGAGACGCTCTCGCATCTCGAAGCGGCTGGCATCGCGGTGGTGGGCGCTGGCGAGAACATCGCCGCCGCGCGTCGGCCGGTGGTGCGTCAGCTCGCCGATGGCACGCGCGTCGCCTTCCTCGCTTACTCATCGATCCTGCCGCAGGCCTACTGGGCCGAAGCGGGCCGGCCGGGTTGCGCACCGCTGCGCGCGCATACGCTGTATGAGCAGATCGAGCACGACCAGCCCGGCACGCCGGCGCGCATCCACACCTATGCGCATGCGGGCGATCTCGCCGCGATGGAGGCGGACATCCGCGCCGCGAAACGCGTCGCCGATGTGGTGATCGTGTCCTGCCACTGGGGCATCCACTTCGTGCGCGCGGTGATCGCCGACTACCAGCGCGAGATCGCGCGCGCCGCCGTCGCGGCCGGCGCCGACGTCATCCTCGGGGGGCATGCGCACATCCTCAAAGGCATCGAGAGCATCGATGGCCGGCCGGTGTTCCACAGCCTGTGCAACTTCGCCACCGACCTGCGCATGACGCCGGAGCATGCCGCCCGCCCGAGCTTCAAGGAGATCCAGAAGCTGGGCGAGAACTGGGAGCCGGACTTCGACAGCCTGTACAACTTCCCGCCGGCCTCGCGCCTGTCGATGATCGCGCGGCTGCAAATTGCCGGTGGCCGCGTGCAGGAAGCAGGTTTCATTCCGCTTTACATCGACCGCGATGCGGTGCCGCGACCGCTTGGCCCGGATGATCCGCGCTTCGGCGAGGTGCTCGACTACCTGCGGGCGGTGACTGCCGAGGCTGATCTCAACGGCCGCTACGTGGTACGCGGCAGGCACGTCGTCGTGGAGGCTGCATGAAGCGGCGCGGCTTCGGCCCGCTGGAGCTGGTACTGCTGCTGTATTTCGCGAGCTACCTGCCCAACATCATCCTGACCAGGCTCGCCACGGCCACGCCGCGCGCGGAGCTGGGCCGGCCGCTGACCGGCCTCGAGACCCTGCCATCCACGCTGATCATGAACATGGTGCTCACGTACCTGTTCATCTGGCTGTCCGGATGGCACCGCGATGCGCATGGCCGGCAGCTTGGGCCGGTGCGTGTTCCCGTGCCCACGCGCTACACCTTCCTCTCCGGCATCGGTACGGCACTGGTGCTGTGCACGGTGCCGCTGTCCTTCACGCTGACCGACGTCAGCATCCCGTTCATCCAGCTCTTGATGCGTGGCGACATCCTGATCATCGCGCCGCTGGTGGACCTGATGTTCGGCCGCCGCGTGCGCTGGTGGAGCTGGAGCGCGCTGGTGCTGGTGGCGGCGGCACTGGTGCTGGTGGTGCGCCAGCGTGGTGGCTTCCATCTCTCACCGCTGGCCATCGCCACGGTGGTGCTGTACACGCTGGGGTATTTCCTGCGGCTTGCAGTGATGACGCGCGTGGCCAAGCGCGGCGATGCGGACCTGGTGCGGCAGTATTTCGTGGAAGAGAAGGTGATTGCCCTGCCCATGTCCATCGTGGCGCTGGCGGCATTGTCGCTGGCGGGGCTGGGCTTGCAGGCCGGCGAACTCGGCTTCGGCTTCCTGAAGGTGTGGACCGATCCGGTGATCTGGCCACTGGCGGGAGTGGCGGTGACGCTGACCATCGTGTCGGTGTTCGCGGCCATCATCCTGCTCGACCCGCATGAGAACAGCTACTGCGTGCCGCTGGAGCGTTCCACCAGCCTGGTCGCCGGGCTCGCCGCGTCGTACATACTCCACTGGGGCTGGTCCATGCCCCGGCCCACCGGCACTGAAATGCTGGGCTCGACATTGCTGATCTTCGCCATCGTGCTGTTGACGGTGGCGCCGCGACTGCAGAAGCCGCAACCACCAATACATACGGCCGCACCATGACCCAGGACTTCGACGCATTGGCTCCCGAGGATTTCGACAGCCCGCATGTGGAGTTCACCCGGCTGCGCCGCGAATGTCCCGTCGCGCACAGCGATGCCTGGGGTGGCTTCTGGGCCATGCTCAAGCATGCGGATGTGGTGCGCGCCGCCGGCGACAGCAACACCTACATCACCTCGAAGCAGAACGTGGTGCCCAAGGTGGCCTTCACCGGCCGGCGTCCGCCGCTGCACCTGGATCCGCCGGAGCACACGCCGTACCGGCGCGCGCTGCAGCCGCTGATGTCGGCGCGGCGCATCGAACCGCTGGAGCCGGTGATCCGCGGGATCTGCAGGGAATTGCTCGCGCCCATGGCCGCGAAGGGTGGCGGCGACATCTGCGAGGAATTTTCCTCGCGCCTGCCCATACGCGTGTTCAACGCGTGGATGAACCTTGCGCCCGGCCAGGCGGATGAGCTGGCCGAGACCGGCCGGCGTTACAACGTCGCCGTGCAGTCCAACGACGAGGCCACCACGAAGGAGACCAGCCTCAAGCTGTATGACATCGCGCGCGCCTTGCTGGCCGAGCGCAAGCGCCAGCCGCTACCGGTGGACCAGGATGCAACCAGCGCGCTGCTGGCCGCGCGCGTGGATGGACAACCGCTGCCGGAGGAAATGATCGTCGGCACCATCCGCCAGGTGCTGGTGGTGGGCATCATCGCGCCGACGGTGATGATCGGATCGATCGCCGTGCATCTGGCGCGTTATCCGGACCTGCAGCGTCACCTGCGGCAGAATCCGCAGCTCTCCGCCGCGGCCACGGAAGAATTCCTCAGGCTCTACACGCCGTACCGCGGTTTCGCACGCACCGCGCGCGTGGATGTCACGCTGCATGGGCGCACCATTCCGGCGGGCGAGCCGATCGCGCTGGTGTATGCCTCGGCCAATCGCGACGAGGAAGTCTTCGAGCAGGCCGACACCTTCCGCATCGACCGGCCCAACATGAAGGAATCCGTGGCCTTCGGACGCGGCCCGCACATGTGCCTGGGTGCACCGCTGGCACGGCTGGAAATGAAGGTGGCGCTGGAGGAACTGCTGGCGCACACACCGGGCGGCTTCCGGCTCAACGGGCCCATCATGCCCACGCGCATGCCGGAGATCGGCGCCCTGCGCGTGCCGCTGGCGTTCGGCTGAAAAGCCTGCGGGTTCCACCGGATGAGTGAAGCCGCGACATCCGGACTCTCGCTCGCGCTCGCCACCAACCTGCTGGCCGTGCGCGGCGAAGACCTTTCGCACAGCACGCTGCGTGCGGCAGCCCGCTCGCTGCTCGATGGCATCGGCGTGATGCAGGCCGCGAGCGCACTGGCACCGGAGGTGGAAGCATTCCTGTCGTACGCGGCAGGGCAGCGCACGCAGTCCGGCGCCACCGTGCTGGGCACGGGCATGCGTGTGCCGGCGCTGACGGCCGCGCTTGCCAATGGCGCGCTGGCACATGCACTGGATTTCGAGGATGGCCTCGACACCGCGCCGGTGCATCCGAACGCCTCGCTGATCCCGGCGCTGCTGGCATTGGCCCAGACCCATGAGGACATCAGTGGCGCGCGGTTGCTGGCGGCGCTGGCGGTGGGCTGCGAAACCACCTGTCGTCTCGCGCACAGCCTGCGCCAGCCGCTGGAGCAGGGCGGCTGGTATCCGCCGCCGCTCCTCGGCGCCTGGGGCGCAGTGGCTGGGGCCGCTCACCTGATGCGGCTGTCGCCGCAGCAGCTGCTGGATGCCTGGTCACTGATGCTGCTGCAGACGAGCACGCCGGGCGAGATCAAGCACGGCAGGGAATCATCGATCCGCGCGATACGCGAGGCGTTTCCGGCGCAGGCGGCGGTGAGCGTGGTGCAGCTGGCGGCGCTGGGTGTGCGCGGCTTCGCCGCGCCACTGGAAGGGCGCGATGGATTCTTCCGGCTGTTCGCTGGCGGTCACTACGATGCGGCGGAGCTGCGCAGGCCATGGGGCGAGCGCTGGTACATCCAGTCCCTGAGCTTCAAGCCCTGGCCCAGCTGTCGCGGTACGCATGCCGCCATCGAGTGCGCGCTGAAGTTGCGGGCAAAGGTCGAAGACCTGGCAGGGCTCGCGCGCATCGTGGTCGAAGGCGGCGAAGTGCAGCGCATGCTGGCTGAGCCACGCGCGCGCAAGTGCGCGCCGGCTGGCGCCATCGAGGCGAAGTTCAGCCTGCCGTTCACCGTGGCCGCGGCGCTGCTCGATGGCGTCGTCACGCTGGATACCTTTGAGGCACGGAATCTGGCACGGCCCGCCATTCGCGAGCTGGCCAGCCGCGTGGAGTTTGAAGCGCGTGCCGACTGGGTCAACGGCCCCGCCGTGAGCGGTGCGCTGCGCCTCGTGCTGGCCGATGGCCGCGAACTGCGCGAAGAGATCATCGAGCCACGCGGCGCGCCGTCGCGGCCTCTCGATGATGCGGCACTGATCGACAAGTTCGTGGCCTGCTGCGGCCGGGCGCGCCAGCCCATGCTCAAGGACGATGCCATTGCGCTGGCCGCGCGCCTGCTGGATCTGCAGCGCGAGCCCGCCGTGTCGCAGTTGCCGCTCTGAAACGTGCCGCTGGCCGCTCAGCGGAACAGCGAACTGCCGAAGTCCACCAGCGAGCTGCGCCACACGCTCCATTCATGGCCGCCGGGGAAACTCGCGAGCCTGGTGCTGATGCCGCGTGCCTGCAGCGCGCCGGCCTGGTCGGCCGTGAACTTCATGCGCGGATCCTCGGTGCCGCAGGAGAAGTACAGCGCCTTCAGCAGCTTGTTGGTGGCCGCGGGGTCGCGCAGGAATCCGGGGCGCAGGGTTTCGACATCGAAGGGTTCGTAAGCCGCGCCGCTGACGCCGCCGAACAGGCCGGTGCTGAATTCACCGATCCAGGCGAACTGGTCCAGGCGCTTCAGCCCGATGCTCATCGCGATGCCACCGCCCAGCGACAACCCCGCGATGGCGCGGTTCTCGCGGCCCTTGCGCACACGGTAATTCGCCTCGATGTAGCGGATCTGGCCGTTGAGGATGTCGTTCTCGCCTTTCTGCAGATCCAGCCCCATCGGCGGTCCGCTGCCGGCATCCGGCGCCGCGGCGGAGTGGGTGGGCGCCGAGGGCAGATCCCAGTTGGCATTGGGCGTCACGACGATCATGGGCTGCATGCGGCCCGCGGCGATCAGGTTGTCCAGCGCCACATGCGCGAGCCCGGAGTCGAACCAGTTGTCCTCATTGCCGCCGCCGCCGTGGAACAGGTACAGCACCGGGTAATTCGCGCGCGAGGTTTCGTAGCCCGGCGGCGTGTACACCTTCATGCGCCGCTGGCCTTTGGTCACCGGCGAGGGATACCACACTGCCGCGACGGTTCCGTGCGGCACGTTGGTGGGCAGGAAGGGCGCGACGAGTGGAACCTGCGGACCGCGACCTGACGGACCGGCGGCAGCCGCGGGACCCGCGCCACCGGCGCGCTGCGCCAGCGCCACCGGCATGCAGATCAGCAGCGCGCAGGCGCCGATGAAGGCGGTCAGGCGATGGGTATTGCGATCACGCATGGGACACGCCCCTATGGATTGCTAACGAGCGCGGCGCTTCAGGCAGCGCTCGAAGCGCTGCTCCAGCGGGTCATGCACCGCGGGCTCCGCGGCAGCGAGGCCCAGCCATTCGATGCGCATGGCTTCCCACGCGCGCTCATCCGCCTGCCGCGCCTGGCCCAGGCCCTGGCGCAGCAACTGCATTTCCTGTTCGCGGCGCAGGCCGGTGTCCTCTGGCGGCGTGGTCGTGCCACTGAGGATCTCGGCGTGGATGCACAGCTTGCGCAGCGCCTGCTCACGCGCGGCGTCATCGGTCTGCGTGAATTCCGCCGTGTCCGCGCGCGCGAGCGATTGGCGCAGCGCCTGCGGGATGGCCTTGTTGGGCCAGCGGGGCACGCCGGCGATGAAGGCCTCGGCGGCCGCCTTCAGTTCCTCGCGCGCCGCGTCACCCTGGATGACGGCCCGCTGGTACGCGCGCACATGCCGCGCGGCGACGAATACATTGGCTTCGGCGGTCTCGGCATCGCGCTGCGCGAGCCCGGCGATCCGAGCGTCGAATTTCGTCATCGCGCGCTGGTAGCGCTCGTCCAGGTTGCGGGCGTCGCCGCGCGGCAGCTCGCCCAGGGCATGGAACGCCTGCTGCCATTCGCGCAGCCGGGCTTCGCCACTGGGACGATCCGCCGGGCCCGTTTCGCAGGCCTGTTCGATCTGCGCGCACAACTCTTCGGCGGCGACCTTCGCCTGTTCCAGCACCGCGCTTTGCTGCGCGAACTCCTGCTGGCGGCGCTCGTACACGGCATTGCACAGCGCGCGGAACTCTTCCCACATGGCCTGCGACTGCGCGTGCGGAACGGGACCTGTGGTCTTCCATTGCTGCTGCAGCTGCTTCACTTCGTCGATGGCGCGGGCGAGGTCCGGCAGCGATGCGAGCTGCGTGGCGCGCGCGATCAGCGCCTGCTTGTCGGCAGTGTTGGCCGCGAACCAGGCGTTGACCTTGCCGCGCAGCCGATCCAGTGCACCGAAGAACTCCGTATCGAGCGGACGGCTGGCATCCCGGTCCACGGGCACATGGCTGCGCCATTGCTGCGGCGCCTCGCGCAGCACGCGCTGCATCAGCGAATGGTCGGGATGCTCCGCGTCGAGGCCAGCCTCGAAGGCGAGCACACGCTCCAGCACCTGCTTGCGGGCTTCCAGGTTGCTGCGGCGGATCGCGGCCTGTTCGTTCAGGTAAACCTGGCAGGGCTGGAACGCGGCCGTGTACGCCTGCTCGAAGCGTTCCGACTCGGCGGTGGCATCCACCGCGATGCCCTTGTTGATGGTGCGCCATTCCTGGCGCAGCGCGCGCAGGTGTTCCAGCAGCGAGTCCGGTGCCTCGTCCACGCCGATCAGTGCTTCGACTTCCTCGATCAGTTCGATGCGCTTGGGCGCCGCCGCATAGTCCTTCCATTGCCGCAGCTGGTTCAGGCGCGCATCCAGCTGTTCGAGATTGCGCGCGAGATGCGGCGGCAACGCCGGCACATTCGGCAGCGCGGTCTCGATGGACTGGCGGAACCGCGCGGCCTTGCGCGTGTCGCCGCGACCCAGCGCCGCGCCGCTCAGGCGGATCAGGCTGAGGATCTCGCCATGGGCCTGCGCTTCGACGGCCTGCTTCTCGCTGTGCGCCTGGGCTTCGGCCTCGGCCTCCGCCTCGCGCGCCTGCGCCGCCAGTGCCTGTTCGCGCGCCTCGATGGCGGCCTGTTCCTCGGCCGCCTGTTGCTGCGCCAGCCGCTCCGCTTCGCGGGTACGCGCCTGCGCCTGCTCCGCGGCGATGCGCGCCACTTCGCGCTCATGCGCCGCGACCACCTCCCGGCCGCGCTCGAGCGCACGCTCGCCACGCTCGCGAATCCCCGCATCCATGCCGCCAGGGGCGGCCTGCCAGCGCGCGGTGTACACCTCGAGAGTGGGCGCGTACATCGCATCGAAGGGCTTCGCGACGATCTTCTCGATGGCGCCGCACAGCGCCTCGGCATCGCTCCTGACCTGGGCTTCGCTGCGTTGCTGTGCCAGCAGCGCGTCGTGACGCTGCTTGATCAGTTTGTATGCTTCCTTGTCCCGGCCGCGCAGCCGCGGCAACAACGCCTGCCACAGCTGCGGATCCTGGATCTGCGCCGCGGCCGCCTGGCGCAGCCGCGTGGTCTGGCCTTCGACGGCAAACCGCATCAGTTCCGCGGCGTCCATGGCCCCGGATTCAATGGCGCGCAACTGCTGCTGCTGCTCCTGCGGATCAACCGCTGGCGCAGCGGGTTCGGGCGGCGGGGGAGGCGGCTCGGCAGCGACGGGCGCGGGCGGCGGAGGCGGGTTGCGGAACAGGCGGGAGAGCATTTTCATTGCGGAAAAATGATACAGGAACGAATGGCCGGACAGCCCGGCGCAAACGCGGCGGTACTCAGCCGGTTTGCGCGGCCGGCCCTTCCGGCTCCCACCAGCCATGCACCTGCGTATGCAGGCGGAACGGCAGCTTCACGCGCGCGATCGGGCCGTCCGCGAGGCGCATGGCATCGGCGATCACCAGCTCCGAGCGCATTTCGGCGAAGTCATTGGCCACGGTCAGCAGCCAGCCTTCACCCTCCGGTGCATCGCGCCGCGCGGGCACGAACTGCGCCTCGGCCAGGCCATGGCTGCCGGCCGACAGCCGATCATGGCGGCCGGTGTGATGGTCGAAGCGCCAGATGGCGTTCGCTACGCGTACCGACAGGTTGCCGCCGCGTTCGCGGTCGAAGGGCAGCGAGGGGTCGACCATCAGCATGTAGCTGTAACGGAAAGGCTGACCGATGTAGCGGTCGTCGATGCGCACCAGCGAGGTGCCGCGCTGGCCATCGAACAGGATCTCCTCCTGCCAGCCGTCATGGCGCGAGGACAGATCAAAGGTCCAGCGGCGGATGGTCGGGGAAACTCCACCCACATCGAACGGCGCGCCATCGGCGTTTGGAAAATAGGGATGGAAGTTGTTGCTGGCCACCGGCGCGTCGAGGATCACGCGGTTGCCCTCGGTGCGCGCGTTGGTGGTGTGCGCCAGCATGTTCTGCGCCGGCGTGCCATGGAACCAGCGGATGTCCTTGACCTCGCCATCGCGCGGAATGATGGCCACATGGCAGGGCAGGTTGCGGTCGTAGGTCCAGTGGATCAGCCTGGCGTCGAGGCGCTCGCGGCTGGTGGTCACGCCGGTGGTCGGCAGGATGATGTGCCGGTCGGTGATGGCCATGTCATGCATCATGCTGACCAGCGGCGCCTTGAACCACCACTCGCGCGTGAGCTTGCCGTGGCGGTCGAACACGAACACGGCGAGGTCATCCGTGGCATCGCCGCGCGCCTCGTAGGCGAAGGCGATCATCTCGCCGGTACGCGGATCGATCTTGGGATGGGCGGTGAAGGTCTGCGCGCGCATCTGGCCGTGGAAATCGTATTCGCCCAGCGTGGCCAGCGTCACCGGGTCCAGCGTCATCGGCGGGCTGTCCTCCTTCATCGAGAACAGCAGGCCATGGTGGATCATCGGCGTGGTGTTGCCGGTGTTCAGGCTCATCTCCCGCACCACAGGGTCGGCGGTCTGCCGGTTGCGATAGCGGCCGAACAGCGCGCGGCGCGCCGCGGCCTCGGCTTCATAGCGCGCGGTGCGGATGTAGCGCGTGCGGAAATCCACGTGGCCGTCGGCGAAGCGGAACAGGTCCACCGCGCCGTCGGCGTTGTAGGGCGTGTCGTCGGCAAAGCGCGGCGGATAGCGGCGGTCCAGGCAGGAGCGGTAGAAGCTGCCGCGCAGTCCGCCCGGTACCTCGCCTTCCACCTCGCAGTCATGCAGGTCGGCTTCGAAACGCAGCGGCGCGAAGAAGCCGGTGGCGGTCGGATCGCCTTTGAAACTCACGCTCATCGCGGCATCGACAGCAGGCGTCCGTAGCCCGCCGCGGTGCCCGGCAACCCCGCCAGCCGCGCACCGGCCCACAGCCCATGCGGCATGCTGGAGATCACCGGCACGCCGGTGCGTGCCTCCAGCGGCGCGATGATCTCGAGGGTGCGCAGGCCGGCGCAGGACACGAACAGCGCATCCGCTCCCGGTGCCGACGCATGTACGCGTGCGCAGAAGTCGAGCAGCTGTGGCTGCGTCACTTTTTCCAGGTCCGTCATGGCCTCGATGCCGAGGCCGGTGATGACCACAGCCTCCAGGCCATGCTCCATCAGGAATGCCCGCAGGCGCGCGTTCACGGTTTCGTTGTAGGCCGTCGCCACGGCCACGCGCCGCGCCCGCACCGCTTTCAGGCCATCGATGACGCCATTGCTCATGGTGGTCGCAGGCCGGCCGGCGGCTTTCTCGACGATGCCGCGCAGCTGCCGGTTGTAGGCCTCGCCGTTGTAGAAGGTCAGCGAGGTGCCCGCGATCTCGATGGCATCCGCGCCGGCGGCGGCAAGCTGCTTCGCCACCGCAGGCAATCGCGCCAGCGCGGTGTCGAAATTCTCCGGCGTCATCCTTTCGATGCCGAGCCCCGCCGCGACGAAGCGCAGCTGCTTGCCGTACATGGCCAGGGCTTCCGGCGGAATCGCGTTCTTGTCGGGCGGCAGGATCAGGCCCAGCGTGGGCATGCTGCCAGCCGCGCGTGCACGCAAGCCCAGCGCCGCGGCGGCCAGCGTCGCGGTTGCGGATGCAATGGCGCGGCGGCGGTTGATCACTTGCCGCTGCACGGCGCCTTCTGGCACAGGTTGCTGCCGAAGAACGGCACCACGTGGTTCTGGAACCGCAGCGCCACGGCACTGGTGTGCGTGCCCTTGTAGATCTCGAAGGCCACCGGGATGGAGTAGCTGTCCAGCGCGGCCTTCAGTGCTCTGGATTCATCGAGGCCCGGGTCCTGGTCGCCCACGTCTAGACCGATGGCGCGGTACTGGCGCAGGTTGGCCACGTACTGGTCGAGGAAGGCCAGCGGTGCGTTCGCGGCCCATTTCGCCAGCACGGTGGCATCGGTCCTGCCATCCATCAGCGGCAGGTCCAGGTACAGCGGCGGCTTCTTCGGATTCGGCGACCACGCGGCCGCCACGGCCAGCTGCGCGCGGCCGGGCAACGACATGCCCGCGGCATCGCGCGGCGACTTCATCGCCTTCACCGCCTGTTCGAAGGCCTTCTGGCCCGCCGCCGGATCGCCGGCCACTCCCATGCTCGGCAGTTCCGCGGTGCGTGGCGCCAGCAGTCCCGGGCTCATGATGTACAGGCTGCCGAACACCTCCGGATGCTTCATGCCGATGCGCGCCGTGCCCTGGCCGCCCATTGAATGGCCCGCAAGCCCGCGCGCGCGGCGATCCGGGATGGTGCGGTAGTGCGCATCCACATACGCGACCAGGTCACGCGCGATGAACTTCTCGAAGTCGCCGACGGTGACCGACGAGGAATAGATCGAGCCGCCGTACTGCGTCTTCGAATCCGGCAGCACCACGATCATGGGCGCCGCGCCCCGCGCGAACGCGCCCTCGATGGTCTGCGGCACGTGGATTTCCTTCGTCCACTGTTCGGCTCCGATGGAGTAGCCATGCAGCGCGTACAACACCGGATAGCGGCGCTCCCGGTCGGCTGCATAGCCGGGCGGCAGGAACACGATGACTTCGCGATCCACGGCCTCGCCGCCGAGATTGCCCTCCAGCGCGGCGCCATGCACCTTGATGCGCTCGGCCGTCACGGGCTTTGCGCCAGCGATCGGCGCCGGCACTTCGGTCTGCACCTGCGCAGCCAGTGGAAACGCAAACGCGGCCGTTGTCATCGCAAGCCAGCGGGCGGGTTTCATCCTGTTCATGTGCGCTTCTCCGGAAGCTAGTGCCTGGAAAAGAATTCCATGATCTGCACGGTGCTCGGCGCCACCATGGAGCCATGCGTGCCGCCGGCAATCTCCACGTAGGTCACATCAGCACCGGCGGCCTTCAGCGCCGCGACGGCTTTCTTGCTCGCGACCACCGTATCGGTTTCCTGTTCGCCAACGGCCACCAGCACCGGTTTGCGCGCCAGCTTCTTCACGTCGAGTTCCTTCAAGGCGTTGTCGTTGATGCCTGACATCGGCGCGATGGCCGCCCAGGTGCCGGCATGCTTCTGGCCGAGGAACCAGGTGCCGAAGCCACCCATGGAATGGCCCATCAGGTAGATGCGCTTCGCATCCACCTTGTATTCGCGCTTCACGATGTCGATGACTTTCATCACGTCCAGTTCGCTCAGTTCACGCTCCAGCAATTGCTCCTTCTCGGTGCCGGTCTGCGGCACCGGCAATCTGGAGCCTGGCGGCGGTGCGCCGGGTACCGATATCGGTGCGCCATACCAGCCGCTGGTGGAATAGCCATTCGGGGCGACGCAGATGAATCCGTACTGCTCGCACAGGGCTTTCAGCTCGGTGACGAAGCCGAAGAAGAAGCCGTAGTTCACGCCATAGCCGTGCAATGCCACCACCAGTGGCGCTCCGGCCCTGGGGTCGTACTTCTGCGGCACGTACAGCTGATAGCCCATCTCGCGTCCGGCCTTGTCGAGGCGATAGTGGCGTTCCTGGAAACCTTTCGCGCCAGGTGTCTGCGGCAGCGCGGCCAGTGCTTCACTGGATGGGCCGGCGCCGACGTAAGGTTGTGCGGGCGCCTGTCCGGCTACGGCAAATCCCGCGAGCGAACTCAGCAGCAATCCCATCAACAAATGTTTTCCCGAAACCATGTCGTTCTCCTGATCGTTGCGGATGTACGCGCGCGGCTTCAGAACCGCTTGAAGAAAGCCCAGGACTCTTCCGGAATCCAGTTGCCGGTGCTGCCGGGATCGCTGGCGCGATTGGTATGCCCGCCGTCGAAGGTGCAGGCCCTGGTGGGCGTCGATGCCCCGCATCCGGTGAACTCGTGGCAGACGTGCCTGCCTTCCTTCCATGTCGGTATGGTCTCCGGCACGGTGCAGGCATTGTTGGTGGCGCGTTCGATGGCGATGTACTTCGCGCCCTGCGTGGTGCTGTCCCGGTTGACCCACGGGGTCAGCGTGTCGCTCATGCCGGTGGTCTGCATCCAGGCAATCGGCTTGCCGGTCTTCGGCGGCACGAAGATGTTGTAGTTGGCGGGGGCAATACCCACCGCGGCGCGGATGTCCGCCTGGTGATTCACCGTCAGCGAGTAGGTGATCATGCCGCCGAAGCTGAAGCCGGTCGCGAACACCCGCGTGGTATCGAAGCACAGGTTCTTCTTCGCGAACGCCAGGAGGTCATCGAACAGCGCGTGGTCCTTCTCCTGCCAGGTCGGGCCATCGGACTGCGGCGCGATGAAGATGGCCGGTTCGTTGGCGGCATTCGCCAGTGGCTTCAGGAAGTAATAGTCCTGATCGCGAACCTGCTCGGAGGTGCCGCTGATCCAGTGCGAGGTGTAGAACAGCCGATACGGCTTGTTCATGTCGTAGTCCGCCGGGATGTCGATGATGTACGTGCGCTCCTGGCCGGTGCTGGTGATGGAGTGCTTGCCGGTCGTCACCGTCGTGGCCTTGCCGCAGCCGGCACTCTTGACCGGCGGGTTGCCCAACGGGATGCCTGGGGCAGCCGCCGCGGCGAATGTCGGCTCCATCAATGCGCATGCGGCGCTGATCGCGCCCGCTGTTGCAATCAGTTGTTTCCAGTTCATGGGACTTCTCCTCATTCAGTGCGGATCATGATGGCGGGCGATCGCCGCGAATATGCGGTGCGGAGTTTCCAGCAGCGGCGGGAACTGCGCGGTGAGCATGCGCCCATGCTCTTCATCGAAGTGCCGTGCTGCATCGGCATCCAGCGCAACCACGCCGGCGCTGGCGCGAATGCGACCGCGCCAGGCTTCCGCGGGATACCGGACCGCCACGTCGTATGAAAAAGTCTCGATGTCCGCGAACCCCGCCGCACTCAGGTCGGGCAGCCACTGCGGGTACAGCCCCATGCCACCGCCCAGGTGCCAGTGCGGATTGTGCTTCTGGATCAGCGCTTCGGTGACGGCTACCACGCTGCCGGCCAGGGGCAGCCAGTCGAAATGCGCGATGACCAGGACGCCGCCGGGCTTCAATACGCGCCGGACTTCTTCGATGGCGCGCGGCCGGTCGAACCAGTGCCAGCACTGGCCGGCGATCACGACATCGGCCGCGGCCGCATTGAGGCCAGTGGCTTCCGCGGTGGCCTCGACGTAGCGGACCTGCGCGCCCGCCTGCGCATCGAGCTCCTGTGCCTGCGCCAGCATCCGCGCATCCGGATCGAGGCCAGTGACCGTGCAGCCGCGCAAGGCAAAACCACGCGCCAGCGTGCCGGTGCCAGTACCCAGGTCCACGATGTGCTGGAGCGCCAGACCGATGCCGAAAGGCCGCAGGCGATCGAACAGCGAATCGGGAAATCCCGCGCGGAATTTGCCGTAGTCCGCTGCCGCCTTGCCGAAGTTGGTACCGGAGACCCCCACCCGCGCTCCTTGCCCACGCATCCAGCGGGGCTGGCGGGATTCTAAGGGCATTTACCAGGGGACAGTGCTGCCCGCGTAATCCAGGAACTGGTGTTCCGGGCCGCGATACTTCTCGATCACATCGGCCATGCCCTGCACGCTCTGCTCCACCGACAACGGCGCCGCCGCGCCGCCCATGTCCGTGCGCACCCATCCCGGATGCAGCGTGAGCACGTTGATTGAGCGTGGCCGGGCATCCCTGGCATGGAAGCCGCGCACCAGTGAATTCAGCGCCGCCTTGCTGGCGCGGTACAGCTCCCATTCGCCGTTCTGGTTGCCGGCGACCGAGCCCATCTTCGAGGACATGAACGCCACCGTGCCGCCGCGCTTCATCGCGGGCAGCAGCTGCCGCGCCACATGCACCGGCGCGATGGCGTTCACCTGCATCAGGTCGAGCAGTTCTCCCGCGGTGACGTGATCGGCGGACTGCCGCTCCGGGCCTTTCACACCGGCATTCAGGAACAGCAGGTCGAGCGATTCGGGCTGCAGCCGGTTGGCCAGCGACGACAGGTCTTCGTCATGGCGGATGTCGAGGGGAATTTCCGCGATGCCGGCGTCGCGCAGTGGGCCGGCGCGACGCGTGGTGCCGGTGACCTGCCAGCCGCGAGTGGTGAATTCCCTGGCGAGGCCGAGCCCGAGGCCGCGCGAGGCGCCGATGATGAGAGCGGTTTTCTGGTCCATGCGCAAAGATGCCGCGTTCGCCCGGCACGGCGCAATCAGGCCTTTGCCGCGGTTCCGCCGCCGCTATCCGGGGCACTTACTGCTTCTGCGGCTTCCAGTCCGCTGGCGGCTCCGTCGGGATGCCTTGCTCCTCGAGCAATGCGCGCATCACGTCGATCTCGCGCGGATGTTTCGCCGTCGCTCCCAGCAGGGCTTGCTGGGCCTCGGTTGACTGGCCGCCCGGTTCATCCGCATCCAGACCGGGGAGCTGCCCCAGTTGCTGGATGATCCATCTGACGCGAACCTCCTGCTGCGCCAGTGCGCGGGCCTCGGCCGAATCGGCGGGAAGACCGCGGCCGCTGATGGCCAGCCCGATGAGGTTGTGCATCAGCGTGTCGCCCGCCTGCATCGCGGCACCGATCTGGCTACATTCGACCAGTGTTCTATCGTCCGCTGCGGACATGCACAACTTCTTCAGCAACATGTAGTCCGACGTTGCCGTGGCCGCGATGGCACCGAAGGCCATGTAGGTGGACATGGACGGAAAGTATCCCTTGATGTCAGGGGGTGCGACGAGCGCGGAGCGGACCTGCGCAATCATCGACAGTGCGCTGGCACCTGCGTAGGTGTTGTAGGTGGTGGCTCGCGACATCGCGGTCAATGCGCGCGACAGGGCCTCCTTGTCGTCCACGCGCGATGCACGGCCCACCTCACCGCTCCAGCCCAGCGCATTGTCGGGTGCAATGCGGCGCAGCGCCTGTTCGTAGGGCGTGGTGTCGCAGGGCCTTGTCACACCGCATATCTGCAACGCAGCTGCCTGTATGCGCGCGCTTTCAGGCGCCAGCGCGGCCGCGCGCTGCAGCAGTGCCGAAATTCTCCGGGAAATCCCCGGGGAATCTGCTTCCTCTTCCAGCAGAAACGCCGTCGCGATCAGTGCGTCGGGGTCATTGCGGGCCGCCAGCCAGTCCTCGGTGCGATGAACCCAGGCCTCCCATTCCTTCGCTTCTTCATCCGGCTTCGGTGCGGTCGCCGCGGGGCGCGCCTTGTTGAAGACCTGCACGGCGGGTTCCTCCGGCACGGGATCCACAGTCGCGGAAACCACTGTTGCTGCTGCTGGCATCCGCGGCTCTTTCATCTGCAGCGCCAGGATCGAAGCTGCAGCAGCCAGCGCAATGCAGGTGCCAATGACGACGAACCGGCCGCGCGGGCGCTTGCCCGGCTGCGCGACACCGGCCGCGCGAATCGCGAATCGCGCACGCAGCGCCGCCGGTACCTCAGGTATCGCGGCATTCGAAAGCTGTACCTGGATCTGCCAGTCGCGGGCACATTCTCCGCATGCAGACAGATGCTCCCGCACAGCGGGCTGCTTCGCTGCCAGCAGGTCGTCCACTTCGTGGTCATCCAGCAGCAGGGCAATGTCCTGACAGTTCATGTGCCACTCTCCACGCGGCCCGCGGCGGGCGTTGCATCGTTGGATTCGTCCAGGTACTGCGCCAGGGTCCGGCGCGCGCGATGCAGCCGCATGCGGAGCACTTCCCTGGCCAGTCCCGTGATGGTTTCGATCTCGGCAAGGTCGTAGCCTTCGGCGCGCAGCGACAGCAGCGTGCGCTGCGTGTCGTCCAGCCGCATGAAGGCGCGTTGCAATGCGCCCTCGCTGTCCGCCTGCTGCAGAAGCTCTTCGGGGCCAGGAGCGTCGCTCACCACGCGCCGCGCATGCTGTTCACTGGCGGCGGCGATGAATGGCGAGCGCTGGCGGCGGCGCGCGCAGTCGAGGAAGCGGTTGTGCATCACGCGCAGTAGCCAGTGGAGCGAGGTGTCCATGGCGGCGAGCCTCGCCATGTTCTGCGCGGCGGCGACACAGGTGTCCTGCACCAGGTCCTGGGCATCGGGCACGTTGTGCGTCAGCCGGTAGGCCACCCGGAACAATGTGTCCAGGTGTTCAGCCACCAGTGCGTGCGCGCGTTGCAATTCCGGCGTTGGCATCAGCAATTCTTCCCTTTCCCGGATGCAAACACGAACCAGCGGCCGGAATGTAACGGGCGGTCAGTCCATCGTCGACGGGGAGGGCACAAGAAGAACAAGGCGATTTTTGAGTTGCAGCAGCAGAAACGCGGACTGATGCGGGATCCGCTCACTGGTAGGGTCCCGGTTCATGTCGATGAGCCCACCACCGCCCATGACTGACCAACTCCCCATCAACCTTGACGACCTGTTGCAGCAGCGCACGGTTGAAGGCGAGCGCATCGAATACAAGGCCGGCTGGAATCCCGATCCCACCATTCGCACGCTCTGTGCTTTCGCCAATGACTTCGAAAACCTGGGCGGCGGCTACCTCGTGATCGGGCAGGACTGCGACGCCAATGGCCAGCCAGTGTTCCCGCCCGTGGGGTTGCCCACGAACCAGCTCGACAGAATCCAGCAGGAACTGCTGGCCGCCTGCCAGTCGATCCAGCCACCGTACTTTCCGATGCTGAGCATCGTGGAAGTGGCGGGCCGCAAGTTGATGGTGTTGCAGGCACCGGGTGGAATGAACCGTCCCTACAGGGCGCCGGCTTCGGTGACGGCCAGACACAAGAGCTGGCATTACTACATCCGCCGCTACAGCAGCACGGTGGAAGCGAAGGGCGAGATCGAGCAGGAGTTGCTGGGCCTTGCCGCCAATGTGCCGTGGGACGACCGGTTGGCGCAGCAGGCGCGGGTGAGCGATCTGTCGCAGTCGCTGATGCTGGAGTACCTGCGCGAGGTGGGCAGCGCACTGGCGGACGATGCGCCCGGGCTTTCAGTCGAAGCGCTGGGGCGACAGATGAATGTGGTGGGCGGTCCGGGCGAATCGCCCTGGCCGAAGAATTTGGGTCTGTTGTTCTTCAACGAGGCGCCGGACAGGTTCTTTCCCTGTACACAGATCGACGTGGTGTGGTTTCCCGAAGGGGCCGGCGGTGACCGCTTCGACGAGAAGATCTTCAAGGGGCCGCTGGCGCGCATGACGCGCGAGGCGCTGGCCTATATCCAGCGCAACTACCTGCGCGAGACGGTGCTCAAACATCCGGACCGCGCCGAGGCGACGCGGGTCTGGAATTTCCCCTACACCGCGATTGAAGAGGCGGTGGTGAATGCGGTGTATCACCGCTCTTATGAAGAGCGCGAGCCGGTGGAAGTGCGCATCGGCCACGACGAGCTGGTGATCCTGAGCTTTCCGGGGCCGGATCGTTCGATCCGCACTGAGGACTTCGAGGCCGGCCGTTCGGTGAGCCGGCGCTATCGCAACCGCCGGATCGGGGAATTCCTGAAGGAGCTGGAACTCACGGAGGGGCGCTCGACCGGGATACCCAGGATCCTGAAGGCGATGGCGGCCAATGGGTCGCCGCAACCACGGTTCGAGACCGATGAGGAGCGGCTGGCGTATGTGATCCGGCTGCCGGTGCATCCGCTGGCGGGACGGGCGGCTGACCCACCCACCGCGGAAGTCACCGACCAAGTCACCGACCAAGTCACCGATCAAGTCACCGACCAAGTCGCCGATCAAGTCACCGACCAAGTCACTGTCGAGGTGGGGCGCCTGCTCCGGGCGGCGGTCGGAGGTGAGCAGCCCCGCAGCGCCCTGCAGGATGCCCTCGGGCTCAAACACACCCCGCATTTCCGGCAGGCGTACCTGCTGCCGGCGATGAGTGCCGGCTACCTCGAAATGACTTTGCCGGACCAGCCCAACAGCCGGCTGCAGCGCTACCGGCTGACGGCCAAAGGCCGCCAGTGGCTGCAGCAGCATTCGGCCGGAACCAACGAGTGAGCGGGTATCCGAAGTCGATTACATCGTGGTTCACGAGCCGTGGCACCAGCATCACTGCGCGCTGCGGGTAAGATCGACCACCCGAAGTAGTGCCGTACAACCCGTTCGAGGAGCAGCACCATGAAATCGCCCCGACAGTTCGTATTCGGTGTGTCAATGACCGCGGCAATGCTGCTCGCAGCTCTCGCCGTAACAGCCGCCGCGCAGGCCCCGGCCGGTCCGCCACCAGGCGGCGCGCGCGGCGGCTTCGGCGCCGCACCCCAGCTCGGCCCCGACGACAAGCCGTACTACGCGCCGGCGCCGGCCAGTGCCTTCGTGGCACGCGCCAACATCCCCAAGGGAAAGATGGAGACGGTCACCTACCACTCCACCCACGTCGGCACGGACCGTCGCCTGGTCATCTACACCCCGCCGGGCTATTCGAAGCAGACCCAATACCCCGTGCTGTACCTGCTGCATGGCATCGGCGGCGACGAGCATGAATGGGAGCGCGGCGCCGACCCCGCCGTCATCCTCGACAACCTCATCGCGGACAAGAAGGCCAGGCCCATGATCGTGGTGATGCCCAATGGCCGCGCGCAGAAGGATGACAGCGCCGGCCCCAATGCCATGGCCACGGCGCCGGCCTTCGCCAACTTCGAGAAGGACCTGCTGAACGATGTGATCCCGTTCGTGCAGTCGCATTATTCAGTGCGCACGGAACGCGAGAACCGCGCGCTGGCGGGCTTGTCCATGGGCGGCGGACAGTCGCTGAACTTCGGGCTCGCCAACCTCGACAAGTTCGCGTGGATCGGCGGCTTCTCCTCGGCGCCGAACACCAATCCGCCGGCGCAGCTGGTGCCGGAACCGGCCCGCGCCATCGCCAGCCTGAAGCTGCTGTGGGTGTCGGTAGGCGACAAGGATGGCCTGGCGTCCATCAGCCAGGGTGTGCATGCCTATCTGAAGGAGAAGAACGTGCCGCATGTCTGGCACATCGATTCGGGCGGGCATGACTTCCCGGTGTGGCGCAACGACCTGTACCTGTTCTCGCAACTCATATTCAAGGCGCCGGGCGAGGCAGGCCCGCCGCGCGCGCCGTAACATCCGGCCGGCCACGCGTCACAACAACGGGGGAATCACATGAACAGGATGCTTCAGGTAGTGGCGGGGTTTTGCGTGTCCGCTGCACTGGTGATGCAGGGTGCGCACGGCGCAGCGCCAGCACCAACGCCAGCCGAGGACCAGGTCGAGGCTCTGCGCAATTCGCTGCCGGATACCCCCGGCACCGGCCGCTTCCCGGCAATCAAGCAGGTGGATCCGCGCCTGCCGGGCCAGGTCATCTATCGTCCCGCCGATCTGTCGAAGCTGGGCGGCACCAAGCTGGGTGTGTACGCCTTCGGCAATGGCGCCTGCAGCGACGACGCCGCGCATACGCGCCTGCACCTGCTCGAAGTGGCTTCGCATGGGTATCTCGTGATCGTGCCGGGCTCCATCTACACCGGGCCGGGTGCCATCCCGCGTCCCGCCAACCTGCCGCCGCCCGGGCCGAACGTGGTGCTCACCACGCATGCGCAGCTGGGTGAAGCCATCACCTGGGCACTGGCGGAGAACAAGCGCGCCGGCAGCCCGTATCGCGGCCTGATCGATCCGAAGGCCATCGCGGTGTCCGGCTTCAGCTGCGGCGGATTGCAGGCATTGATGAACGCACGCGATCCACGCGTTGCCACCGTGGTGATGATGAACAGCGGGCTGTTCGTCGAGGGCGCCACCACCATGGCCGGCATTACCGCCGACAAGAGCCTGCTGAAGACCTTGCACACACCCATCCTCTACGTGCTGGGTGGTGATTCGGACGTTGCCCACGCGGCCGGCATGGATGACTTCGCGCACATCACGCATGTGCCGGCTGCCGTGGCCAACATCGACAAGGGCCATGGCGGCACGTACTGGGAACCCAACGGCGGCGCGGCCGCACAGGTAGTGGTGAACTGGCTGGACTGGCGACTGCGCGGCGATGCCAAGGCCGGCCGGATGTTCCGCGGCAAGGACTGCGGGCTGTGCCGCGATCCGGCCTGGCGCCTGCAGACCAAGGGGCTGGACTGACCCGGTTCTTTCGCCGGCGGGCCGCGCGTCTTGCGTGAGTCCTGGTGTGTCTTAGAACGCCGTGGGCCACAGGAGTAAGCTCACGCGCCCGAGACGGGAGGTAGTGATGTCCGGTCAGGTTCCGCGCCGAGTCGCCCGATTCATTCCTGCGGCAGCGCTGCTGCTGCTCGCGGCCTGCGCCGCGGTGGCGCCGGAGACGGCCGGCAAGCGCGGCGCGCGTGCCCCCAACATCCTGTTCGTGCTGGCCGATGACCTGGGCGTGGATTCCACGCGCTTCTATCCGCAATACGATCCGCAGCACGAGAACGTGTCCCTGCCGACGCTCGAGGCGCTGGCGGCGCGCGGCATCGTGTTCGACAACGCGCGCGCCACACCGCTGTGCTCGCCGACGCGCGGCATGATCCTCTCGGGCCGCTATCCGCATGCCAACGGCGTGAACTATGTGTCCGTGCCGTTCCCGCCCACCACGGTGTCGCTGCATCGCCATCTGGCCGAACACGGCGCCGCGCAGTACGCCACCGCGGCCATCGGCAAATGGCATCTGGGCGCCAATCTCTTCGAGAAGATCGGCATCCCGCGTTACGACGGCATGATCGGCAGCCACGTCACCAACTACTTCGACTGGACCGAAACGCACTACGAGAATGGCGTGACCCGGGAAGAGAAGGTCACCGAGTACGCCACCACGCACCTGGTGAACCGCTCCATCGAATTCATCGGCGGCGTGCGGGCGAAAGACCCGAACAAGCCGTGGTTCCTGTACCTGGCCTTCAATGCGCCGCATGGCACGGCACCGAACGATGGCTTCCAGGTGCCGCCGAAGAACCTGTGGAACCAGAAGGAGCTGGCATCCATCGCCGGCCGCGCGGTGGATGCCAAGGTCTACAACGGCGACATCCCCGTGTACCAGGCGCTGACGCAGGCCATGGATACCGAGCTTGGCAGGCTGCTCGCATACCTTGATTCCATCGGCGAGCGCGACAACACACTGATCATCTTCATGGGCGACAACGGCACGCCGCAGCAGGTGCAGCGCAAGAACATCGGTGCGCTGCGCGGCGCCAAGTGGGACATCCTCGATGGCGGCGTGCGCGTGCCGCTGCTGGTGGCGGGCGCCGGCGTGAAGCGCCATGGCGTGCGCGAGGATGCACTGGTGGTGGCCACCGACATGTTCGCCACCGTGGCGCAGGTGGCCGGCGCAGAGACCCGGGGCATGACCGACACCTTCTCCATCGTGCCGCTGCTGTCGCGCGCCGGCGCGGACACCGGCCGCAAGTTCGCCTTCACCGAGCTGTGCCCGCCATCCCGGCCGCCGGGCAGCGGCGACATGTACACCGTGGTGAGCCGCGACGGCCACAAGCTCTCCTACAACAGGGGCAACTGGGAATTCTTCGACCTCAAGGCCGACCCCGCCGAGCAGCGCAACCTCTTTGCAGCGGACAAACCCAGTGCGCGACAGGTGGCCATGAAGGCCGAGATGGATGCGCTCGAGAAGCGGCCGGACAACGTCAAGGGCTGCTTCCATCCGGCCGGGGAAGTGCGCGCGGCCACACCGCAGTAGCGCATGGTATTAATGTGTCCCGCAGGGCGCGGGAACGCGACCGACGTTCAGCATTCGTGAAGGGAGAAAAGAAAATGTACAGGGCACGCAACTTCGTCATGGTATTGGGGGCTTCACTGGTGGGCGCCGCGCTGGCCGCGGAGCCGCCGGGCCAGACCGATCTGCAGAAGCAGATCGATGCCCATATCAATACGGCCAAGACCGCGGCGGGGCTGGACTATCGCGCCACGTTCGTGAACCTGTGCTTCACGGGCGCCAATCCGGGGCTGGCCCTCCGCGGTGCAGGTCCGGGCGCGCCTGGTGGTCGTCCCGGCGGTCCGGGCGCAGCAGGTCCGGGAGCTCCGGGCGGTGCGGGTGCGCCGGGACGCGCAGCGGGTGCAGGTGGCGCCGGTGCTCCACCGCGCGCGGGCGGTGCTGGCGCGACGCCGGATCGCGCCTCCTGGTATGCCTCGCCATACAAGATATTCGACAACTTCTACTGGCTGGGGTCGCGCCAGTTCTCGTCCTGGGCACTGCGCACCAGCGACGGCATCATCATCATCGACACGAACTTCGCGTATACCACGCAGCCAGAGATCATCGATGGCTTGACCACGCTCGGCCTCGACCCGAAGCAGATCAAGTACGTGATCATCAGCCATGCGCATGGCGACCATGACCAGGGCGCCGGCGAACTGCAGAAGCGCTTCGGCGCCAAGGTGGTCATGGGCGCGCCGGACTGGGAATCCACGCTGGCGCGGCCGGCAACCGCCGCCGGTGGCGTGCCGACCAAGGACATTTCCGTGGATGCGGCCGGCTACAAGCTGACGCTGGGCGATACCACCATCAACATCGTGGCGACACCGGGACACACGCCGGGCACGCTGTCGTATGTCTTTCCGGTGAAGGACCAGGGCCGCACGGTGATGGTCGCCTATTCCGGCGGCACGCTGACCGGCGCGTTCGGCACCAACGCGGCGCGCTGGGATGAATACGTTGCCTCCCAGGCGAAGATCGCCAAGGCCGCGGCCGATGCAGGTGCCAGCGTGATGCTCTCCAACCACAGCGAGTACGACAACGCCTATACCAAGGCGCGTCTGATCGCGGCGAAGCGCGAGCCGGGCGAAGGCCATCCCTTCGTGTCCAGCGTCGAGGGCGTGCAGCGCTATTTCACCGTGATGCAGGAATGCGCCATGGCGTCGAAGCTGCGGGCCGGGGCGAAGTAGCAGCGGCATCCAGAGAGGCATCACCATGGGAATTCCCCGCCCGGTCTTCACGCTGTGCGGCGCGGCCATTGCCGCGCTGTGCCTGGCAGCGGGGGCCGCGGAGGCGCCGGGCCCGGCGCCGGCCAACCAGTTCATCACGCTGGGCACGCATGGCGGGCCGGTGTCGGATCGCAACCGCTCGCAGCCGGCCAATGCGCTGGTGGTGGGGGAGGCGGTGTATCTGGTGGATGCGGGCGATGGCGCCGTCCAGCAACTGGCGCGCGCGGGACTGTCGATGGCCGCGGTGCGCGCGGTGTTCATCAGCCACATCCACATCGACCACACCGGCGGCCTGTTCGCGGTGCTGGGGCTGCGGCACCAGATGGGAGCCGCGGGGAAGATCACGGTGTACGGCCCGCCCGGCATCAAGGCCATGGTGGCTGGGCTGGTGGCTGCCATCGTGCCCGAGGCCAGGGCCGGCTATGGCGTGCCCGGCGAGGACTACGTGGCGCCGGAGGGCACGGTCGAAGTGGTCGAGCTCACCGACGGCGCCAGCGTCAAGCTCGATGGGTTCACGGCGATCGCCGCGGGCAACACCCACTACAGCTTTCCGAAGGGCAGTGATCTTGCACGCCGCTACGGCTCGTTGTCGTTCCGTTTCGACCTGCCGGGCCGCTCCATCGTGTACACCGGTGATACCGGCCCCAGCGATGCGGTGACGCGGCTCGCGCGCGGCGCGGACCTGCTGGTCAGCGAGCTGATCGATCCGAAATTCGCCGAAACCTTCGTGGTGCGCGGTACGCCCGAGCAGCAGAAGCGCGCCCGCGAGATGCGCACGCATCTCATCGACCATCACGTCACGCCGGACCAGGTGGGGCAGATGGCCGCCGAGGCCAAGGTGAAGCGCGTGGTGATCACGCATCTGGTGGCGGGACGCGATCCGAATGTGGATACGGCGCCGTATGTGGCCGGTGTGCGCAAGTGGTTCGACGGGCCGGTGGAGATTGCCGCGGACCTGAATCGCTACTGAGCCGCCGCTGCCACGCGCGGCCTCTCAGGGCTTCGCGGCTTCGAACTCGAAGATGCCTTCGTCCGCGGGCCGCTGCATGCCCTTCTCGAAATGCTGCTCCCAGATCGCGGCCCACGGGCGGCCGTAGAGATCCGGCACCGTGTACGGGATGGTCGTGCCCGGGCTCACCGGCTGCGGACGTCCATCCACCGGAAAGATGGTCTGCATGCAGCGCGCGTAGATGAAGGGGTCCACCTTCTCAAGGTCACCGGTGCGGATGTGCACCTGCACCAGCCGCAGCGGCTGCAGGAATGCCTCGGGGTCGTAGAACACGGCCTCATGTTCGAGGCCCGCGAGCTTGCCGTCGGGAGCAAGACGCGGCGAGAAGATCTCGATGGTCTCGAGCTTGCCGGAAAACTCGAACACGCCATGCGTGATCCATGGCACCACGTTCGATGTCCAGGTGATCAGCGTGTCGCCATCCCAGAAGCCCACGCTTTCGCCGAACCAGCGCGGCACCTCCGCGCCCAGCCGTGGCACGCCGCCGGTGAGGTTGAAGTCGCGCCCGATGTTGAAGTGCCGGATGAAATTCTCCGCGCTGCTGGCCATCAGCTGCACGCGCGCCGGCGTGGTCACGAAATCCATGCTCAGGTGCGCCTGGCGCGAGAACAGGCGCATGAAGCCATCCGGCCAGCAGAACTGCGCCGGCCACAAAGGCGCGTTGTCCACGGACTGGTGGTAGTGCATCTGCACCGTGCGGCGCCGGTACTCGGGCGTCAGCAGCGACAGGATGGTGGAAGTCTGGTTGATGGCGGTGAAGAACCATTGCGGCGGCTCCGCCAGATGGGCCGGCGTCTCCCAGCTGCGGCCATCGCGCTGGGCCATGAATTGCAGCGAGATGGCGCGGCTGTAGCGGCCGTTCCAGTCGGGCGGCGGATGGTCGCGTGTGTACTGCGTCGGGCCACCATGCGCGCGGGCTTCCGCCAGCAGCGCTGCGTAGTGTTGCTGCGCGGTCCTGAAGGGGTAGGGCGAGAGGATGGCTTCACGCGGATAGTCGATGTCGCAGTGTCCCCAGGAGGCGCTGCGCGGCGGTGAGGTGCCGATCATCCGGCGCGGCGTCAGCGCGTCCGCGCCCCACATGGCCTGCAGCGTCGCGGGACTGTTGCAGCGGAAGTAGCGCGGGTCGGACCACAGCGCCGCGTCGCGGTAGAAATCCCGCGTGGTGAACAGATCCACCGGCAATGGCGTGATGCCCGCGGGTGGTCCATCCCAGGAGGCCTGCTCGCCGCCGCCTTCCATGCCGCCACTGACATAGCGGGCCTGCATCGGCGTGACGGGCCAGCCGCGCCCGACGCTGCGCGCCGGCTCCTTGTGGCTGCAGCCGCATGCCAGCAGCACCAGCAGCGTGCCGGCTGCCGCGAATGAGCGATGCGGCATGCCCGGGCTCCGCGTTACGCCAGTGCGAGCACTGCGTCCGCGTAGCGCTTGCCGAGTTCGCGGTAGCCGGCCGGCGTGAAGTGCAGGCGATCCGCGCGCGCCTCGCAGCCCTTCGACGACACCACATGTGCCGTCGGCACCGCCTTCGGCAGCTGCGCGATGATCTGATTGACGCTGGCCGTGGCGCCGTTCTGGTCGGCGTTGACGGTCTCGCCGGCGAACAGCGGCACCTTGGCCGCATCCAGCTTCAGGTCCGCGAGCAGGTTGCGATAGATCTTCGCCACCTTCTCCGGCCATGCGGTGTCGTTGGTGTTCGACTCGCCTTGATGCAGCAGGATGCCCTTGATGACGCCTTTCTGCTGCGCTACCCGCGCCACATCGACCAGGCGCTGGTACGGGTTGCCGCCGTATTCCTCGATGATGCGCTTCATCCATGGCTGCGCCGTCGCGGCGTAGGCCTGCCAGTCATCGCGGTCGAACATCTCGATCTTGCAGCCGGCCACCGCCACGTTCACCACACCCACGCGCACGCGCTGCGGCAGCTGCGCCACCAGCGTGCGGCCGAAGTAATCGGCGGGGCACAGCCCGGTGGAGCTGCGGCACAGTGGCGGCACGGCCGGGTACCACTGGCCCTGCTTGCGGCCGAGGTCGGCGAAGTCCACCGCCGCCAGCATCTGGAAGCGCGGGTCCACACCAGTCTTGTCCGCGGCTTCGATGCCGGGAAAGCCTTCCATGTTGGACTGGCCGAAGGCGAGGTACACATGGAAGTCCGGATCAGGCGCGGCCGGCTGCGCGCCGAACACCCGCGAGACCGGCATCCCGAGCAATGCGGTGCCTGAAGCAGCGCCGGCAATCAGCAATTCACGGCGACGAATCGTGCGGGACATGGCGACTCCCAGGCGTTGATGTGTGGCGCGAGTCTATCACCGCGCCGCCACGCCACAGGCACACCAGCCTTCGACAAAAGATGTTCAATGGCCACTGTCTTCGGCCGACAATCGCGCCCATGAAGCATTCAACGCATTTCCGCCACGGCCGCAGCTGGTTGCCTGCGATGTTGATGACCGGGCTGGGCCTGATCGGCAGTTGCGCGGATCACAAGCCGGCGCAGACCAGCGTTGGTCGCGGCTGGCCCGTGGCGGATCAGGCCGCGTTCGTCGGTGCGGGGGTGCCATTCATCAACGTCGACATGGCCGCGGCCAGGGGCGGCGCGGTGCCCGCGGGAGTCCAGCCGCTGGCGCGGGATATCTTCACCAGCAGGGATTTCTATCTGGATCGCGAGCTGTGGAGCGATCCGCGCTACTACCGCTGCAACAGTCCGCTGGCGCTGGATTCACAGTGGGGGGATTACTCCTCCGGCCCGCGCTACATCGAGAACGACCCGGCGAAGGGTGCGTGGGGCCACTGCGAGGTGGACTATGCCCGCGCGAACCTGGTCAGTCCCTATCCGTTCAGCACCGCGCAGGCGCATTACGTGGCGTTGCTGGCGGAAACGCAGGCCCACGGTGGCCCGACGGAGTATTCGCGCGAACGCATGCCGCCGGACTGGGACGGCCGCTACACCGTCAACACCAGCATCCTGTTCGGGCTGAAGTCGGAGGGCAAGGAGCCGGTGGTGCCGCCGGAGTACCACGAGCCGCCGCAGTGGATCATCGGCTTCCACAACCAGATCCCCACCATTCTGTCGCTGCTGACGCCCGTGTATCAGCAGCGCCTGGTGCAGCAGTTCTATCACCAGGCCCACGATCACGCGGCGCAGTGGTCGCTGATGTACTGCCGGCCCGAGGGCTTCATGCGCTGGTGGTCCGGGCCGGGCGGGCCCGGCGCGCTGGACATCATGGTCACGCCCACGCGCGTGCAGTTCCTCGGCGGCTCGGGCAATGCCATCCGCAATGTGCACATCGGTCGCGAGTTCGATCTGTCCGGCGCGGTGCCGCGGCTGGGCGCCGATGTGCCGCGCTGGATGGGCGAGACCATCGGCTTCCGGGATGGCGATGCGCTGATCACCTGGACCTCGAACATCCAGGGCTGGTTCACGCATGCCAGCTGGGAGTATTCCAGCAAGCTGCAGACCATCGAGATCTGGACGCCGCGCAAGGCGCGCGACGGCAGGCTCATCGGCCTGGAACAGGAAACGGTGTTCTACGACGCGGAAGCGCTGGTGCAGCCGGTACGCAGCATCCGCTTCTTTCCGCGGCTGGGGGATTTCAATGCCGTGGCGCCGAACACGCTGAGCTTTTGCCACCAGACCACCTACCCGGTGAATGGGCGCGGCACCACCGTGGCTCCGGGAACGGTGATCGAATACCAGGTCGAGGATCTGTACGGGCGGCCCTGGGCGGCGATCTGGGAGCAGTACTTCGAGAAGGGCATGCAGCGTCCGAAGGAAGCGGAGATCTTCAACTTCGATTGACCCTTGCCCGCTGGCGGGAAACCGGCTGCGTGCTACGCTCGGCGCCTCTGGGCGACAAGGGGAGATGCGATGCGCAACACCAGAATGAATATGCACGCAGCAAAGCAGCTGTGCACCGCCATGCTCCTGGCCACCGCCGCGCTCGGCACGCAGGCGTGGAGTGCGCAACCCAACGCGGAACAGAACAACAGGCCGGACACGCCGGGTACTGGACCCTACGCCGCGATGAAGGAAGAGATCAGCGCGCTGCCGCGGCACGTGGTCTATCGCCCGGCGAACGTGGCGGCGATGGGATCGAAGAAGCTGGGCGTGGTGGCCTGGGGCAACGGCGGCTGTTCGGATGATGCGGCCAGCACGCGCTTTCATCTGCTCGAACTGGCTTCGCATGGATATCTCGTGCTCGCCTCCGGCCGGATACTCAGCGGGCCCGGTGCACCGCCGTCCTCGTCGCAGCAGAAGCCCTTCCCGCGCACCGAGATCACCGATCTCACCGCTGCCATCGACTGGGCACTGGCCGAGAACAAGCGCCAGGGCAGCCCGTATTTCGGCCGCATCGATCCGCAGGCGGTCGCGGTCGCAGGCTTCAGCTGCGGTGGCCTGCAGGCCGCGCTGGTGGCGAAGGATCCGCGCGTGAAGACGCTGATCATGCAGAACACCGGCACCTATGACGGCGAGCGCGCCACCATGCCGGGCCTCAAGGTGCCGAAGTCCACCGTGAAGACCTACCACACGCCGGTGCTGTACATCCTCGGCGGGCCCACCGATGTGGCCTATGCCAATGGCATGGAGGACTTCAAGCTGATCGACCATGTGCCGGTGGCGGTGGCCAACCTGCCGGTGGGTCACGGCGGCACGTACAGCGAGCCCAATGGTGGCGCCGCCGCGCAGGTGGCGGTGGCGTGGCTGGAGTGGCAGTTGCGCGGTGACGCGAAGGCGAAAGCACAGTTCGTCGGTGACAAGTGCGGGCTGTGCACGGATGCGAAGTGGACGCTCGAGCGGAAGAATTTTCCGGCGCGGTGAAGGTGCGGGGCCATCAAGGCACGTAGTTGATGGCGCCGCTCTTGCGGTCACGCGAGTAATGCCGGAAGAACTCCCACGCGATCTTGCCGTACTCCGGATACAGCGCGTGCATCAGCCCGCTGGTGTACGACACGGCCACCATCGGCACGCCCGCGGCGTTGTTGATGTACCAGCGGTAGCTGTCGTATTCGCCATTGCGGCGGATCCTGTCCATGGCATCGGCGCGGAAGCCGCTCAGTGGATAGCCCTTGAAATCGAAGCTCGCGATCTTCGGCATGCCGTTGTAGCCGAGGAACAGGTTGAGTTGCTCCTGGTAGTTCGCGGCGATGTGGCCATTGGCCTGGTCGAAGGCGCCGGCGAGGTCGAACTCCGAAGTGGTGAACATCACCGGCAAGTCCACCTTTTCGAACTGCTTCACCTCTTCGGGCGTGCCGGTGTAGGGCGCAGCGGCCATGGGCACCGCTGCGGCGAACACCGATGGCTTGCCGTTGATGGCCCGCAGCGTGGAAGCACCGCCCAGTGAATAGCCGGTGACATACACCCGCGTCGGGTCCAGCGCCGGCCATTTCTGCAGCGTGTATTCCACCAGCGCCGGCAATGAGGCACCGAGCGTGGGCATGGAGCTCTGGTGTTCGGGCGCGACGATGGCGAAGCGTTCGGAACCGGCCAGCGGCAAGAGGCCAATCTCCTCGACGAACTGCCGCGGATCATCGCCACCACCGTGCAGCGCCAGCACCAGCGGCACCGAGCCCCTGGCGGCGGTGCCATCCACCACTTCGGCAGGCAGGTAATCGAACCAGGTCTGCAGGTACTCGCCGTTGGGCGCGGCCAGCTTGCTGAAGCGGTTGTCCTTGCGATCGAAGACCCGGATGCCATCGCGAGTGCTGCCGTTGAGCACGGCGTTGCGCGCGCACAGGGACAGCGGCGCCTGGTCCATGCTGTAGCCCTGGTAGGGCGTGGAGGCGCTGTGCATGCCGGGGCGGGTCACCGGCACGCGCATCGCGTGCGTGAACAGGTTGTAGTACGCGTCCGCGACGAGGGCCTTCAGGTCGGGTGTCGCGGCCTGCGTCACCATCACGCGCTGCAAAGGCAGCTGCTGGTTGAACCAGGTCTCCACGTTGCCTTTCCTGGAGTACGCGTCCGCACCGTTGGCGGCGCGGTATTTGTTCACGACATTCTCCGGCGCGTTGACCAGGTACACCGGCACCAGGCCCGCCACCTTGCGCACATCCTGCATCCTGCCGTTGACCAGCAGCATGCCGGCGATGCGGCTGACGTAATCCAGCGTGCCCGCCACGTAGTCGTTGATCCACGTGGCGGCGCCGTCGATGCCGATCACGTAGGTGTAGCCGAAGCCGCCGAAATACTCGGCGTCCGCATAGCTCGCGCCATTGCGGCCGCCGGCGCCGGCCTTCTGCGCCAGCATGGCGGTCTGCAGCGCGTAGTAGTACTTCTGGTCGCCGGCACCGAAGGCCTTGCCGTCCGCGGGCGTTACCAGGATCACGCTGCCGATGGCCTCGTCGATGATGCGGATCAGCCCGAGGTCCGTGAGGTACTGCAGCGCCGCGTCCTTGCCGGCGAAGGATTTCTCGGTGAACACCAGGATGTCGGTGTTGAGCCGCGCTGCTGCACGGCCGCCGTACAGGTTGGGCGAGCGGTAGATCCACGTGCCCTGCGGATAACCATCCAGCACGGGATGAGAAATGAATTGCCTGCCGGCGTTGCCATCCAGCTTCGCGACCGCCAGCGGTCCGCTGACCCGCGCTTCGGCCAGCGATTCGAACGTGGCCTGGTTCTGCTGCCTGCCGGAGTAGTCCAGCGCCAGGCACTCGAGACTGGCAAAACCAAGCGACAGCACGCAGAAGGCAACGCGAATCATGGAAGGCTTGTGCACGGCAGTTCTCCGCAGGGTGCTCAGGTGAAGAAGGTGAACGACATGGAGGATCGGTGGACCTGGCCCGGACGCAGCATGCAGTCCGGGAACGCCGGCTGGTTGGGCGCATCGGGCAGATGCTCGGGCTCGAGGCAGATGCCATGCAGGCCGGGATGTTCCGTCGGCAGGTGATACCCACCGTAGAACTGCAGGCCGGGCAGATCGGTGGCGAGTTGCATGCGCACGCCGCTGAACGGCGAATGCAGCTCCGCCGCCACGCGCGCATCTGGCTCGAGCACCCAGCAATGATCGAAGCCGCCGATCAGCCCGATCTGCGGGTGGGACTCGGGCGGCGGCAGGTGCAGTGTTCTGGCCTCCCGGAAATCGAACGGAGTGCCGGCTACCGCTGCCATCTCGCCGGTGGGGATGAGCGCGGCGCTGACCGGCAGGTACCGCGTGGCGGCCATGCGCAGTGTGTGATCCTCGACGGTGTGCGCGGGATCGCCAGCGAGGTTGAAGTACGGATGCCAGGTCAGGCTGACGGGAGTGGGCGCGTCGCTGGTGGCCTGCCACGCCAGCGTCAGCGTGTTGCCCTCGATGCTGATCAGCGCGACAACATCCAGGTTGCCCGGAAACCCGTTGCTGCCATCGGGCGAGCGCAGCGCAAGCTTCACGAAGCAGCGGCCGCCGCCGCCAGCCTCCACCACACGCCACAGCTGCCTGCCGAAGCCGGCCGCGCCACCGTGCAGGGTATTCACTCCATGGTTGGCCGATAGCGTGAACCTGCGGCCATCCAGCTCAAAGGCCGCGCCGCCGATGCGATTGCTGAAGCGGCCGACCAGCTGGCCGATGAAGGAGCGGTCGCCGAGGTAGCTCGCCACATCGGGCAGCGACACCACCAGTGGAATGCGCCGGCCATTCACCGGCAGCGTCAGCGAATGCAATATGCCGCCGAGCGTGAGCACTTCGGCCTGCAGGCCATCGGCGCTGCCGAGCGCGAGCAACTGCACCTCGCTGCCATCCGCGAGTTTTCCAAACGGGCGCGACGCTGCATTCATCCGCCGGATCATGCCCGCATTCAGGTAGCCTTGCATGCCACATGCCGATGGAGCGGCGCAGGAGAGAGACGATGCGAGTGGTGTTCGTGCACGGCTGGAGCGTGACCAATACCGATACCTATGGTGGCCTGCCCGACGCGCTGCGGCTGCACGCGCCGCGCGACATGGACCTGACGGTCGATCACCTTTACCTCGGCAAGTACGTGAGCTTCTCCGACGAGGTGATGGTCGATGACATCGCCCGCGGCATGGAGGCAGCGGTGCGCGCCGAGGTGGTGCCGCGGCTGGCGAAGGGCGAGCGCTTCGCCTGCATCACGCATTCCACCGGCGGCCCGGTGGTTCGCGCATGGATTCACCTGTTCTACGGCACGGCACTCGCGAAGTGCCCGCTCGGCCATCTGATCATGCTGGCGCCCGCGAACCACGGCTCGGCGCTGGCGCAGCTGGGCAAGGGCAAGCTCGCGCGCATGAAGTTCTTCGCCGGCGGCGTCGAGCCGGGCGTGGGCGTGCTCGACTGGCTGGAACTGGGCAGCGAGCAGAGCTGGGCGCTGAACCTGGCATGGATGGACTACGACCTCACCGGTGCCGGCCTGTACAGCTTCGTGCTCACCGGGCAGTCCATCGACCGCAGCTTCTACGACAACCTGAACTCCTACACCGATGAGGCCGGTTCCGATGGTGTGGTGCGCGTGGCCGGGGCCAACATGAACTACGGCCTGATCCGGCTGGAGCAGCAGGACAGCGGCTTCAAGCTGCAGAAGCAGGGCCTGAGCAGCGGCGTGGCGCTGGGTGTGCTGCCGGGCTTGTCCCACTCCGGTGAGGACATGGGCATCATGCGCAGCGTCAGGGCCAGCGACGACGGCAAGCACCCGACGCTGGCCGCAGCGCTGCGTTGCCTCGCCGTCGGCAGCGCGCGGTCGTACCGCGACAGCGTGAAGTATTTCGCCGGTGTCACCGAGGCGACACAGCAAGCCGAGCACAAGAGCACGCACAAGGGCATGTTCCTGTTCAAGCGCACCTTCACCACCAGCCGCTACTTCATGCTGGTGTTCCGCGTGCGCGACGACCGCGGCAATGTGCTGTCCGACTACGACATCACCTTCACCGCCGGTCCCGAATACGACCCCAACCACCTGCCGCCGGGGTTCTTCATCGACCGCCAGCGCAACAAGCGCAGCCCGGGCAAGCTCAGCTATTACCTGGATTACGACGTGATGGCGCCGTGGTTCGAGAAGCCCGAGCTGCAGGACTGCTTCGGCTTCCGCATCTCTGCGCGGCCGGACGAGGGCTACGCCTTCTACACCGTGGGCGAGCATCGCGGAAAGTATTCCGCGCTGGCGAAGTTCTTCGCGGCGAACCAGACGGTGATGGTGGAAGTCGTGCTGAAACGCCAGGTGATGGAGGGCGTGTTCAGGTTGACGCCGAGCCTCGTGCCCGAGGATTTCAGGAAGCAGCCGAGGGGCGCGCCGATTTCCTGAGGGAAGAATCGCCGCGAGCCGCCGGATGTGGCGGCCCGCGGCACGCTGGATGTCAGCGCGAAGCCTTGGAGTGCTTCGCGAAGAAGGCAAAGATCGGCGCCGCACCGGTGGTCAGCACGGTGCCATGGGTGCCGCCCGGCTCTTCGATGTATTCATGCGGGATACCCAGCTGCTTCATGTGCTCGATCCACGGATGCGTGGAGGTGTCGAGCGGGATCAGCTCATCCTTGTCGCCCTGGACGATGATCACCGGCACATTCTTCAGCGCCGCGAGGCTGTAGTTGCTGGGATTGATGCCGGCCGGCTGCGTGGCCGGCGCTTCCGCACCGATGGCAGCCCAGATCGAGGCGTATTTCACGCCCAGGTAGAGGGTGCCGGCACCGCCCATGGAATGGCCCATGAGGTAGGTGCGGTTCTCGTCGATGTTGAATTCCTTCTTGATCATCTCGTAGACGTTCATCACGTCCTTCTCGCTGCGCTGGCTGACCTCGTTCGACACACCCAGTGTCGTCGGGGCAGGGCCCGCGCCACGTGCGCCGCCCGGGCCACCGGGGCCGCCCGGACCACGCGGCGGGCCGCCCGCGCCAGGAGGACCACCGGCACCGGGAGGACCACCAGCGCCGGGAGGACCACCCGCACCACGCGGCGGGCCGCCGGCACCAGGAGCACCGCCGCGCGGCGGGCCACCCATGCCGCCTCCACCACTGGCACCACCGGTGCCACTGGCCATGCCGGACGGCGCGCCGTACCAGCCGGAGGAGTTGTAGCCCATCACGCCGACCATGATGTAGCCGCCCTCTTCAGCGAGGTCGAGCGCGGTCTTGCTCAACATGGTGTTCTGGTTACCACCCAGGCCGTGCAGCGCGACGATCAGCGGCGCCTTCTTGTCTCTGGTGACCTTGGAGGACACGAACACCGCATAGGGCAGCTCTTCGTTGGTGTCCTTGAAGGTGTAGGTGCGCTGCTGGATGCGCGGATCGACCGGCCGCGGCGCGGGCGGGCCGCCATTCGCCGGAGCTCCAGCCCGCGGCGGTGCACCCGGCGCCGGTGCCGGTACCTGGGCCAGTGCCGAAACGACGAGCGACCCTGCCAACAGGGCAGTGATCACTCCCGACTTGCGTATTGAAAGGGACCCCATGGTGTTCTCCGTATTCGCCTGAGTATTGCGGGCAGCGGAATCTAGCGCCGCATCGGCATGCGTCGCAAGGTCCAAAGCGCCTGACGGCTGGCAACTTCACGCCGCTATACTCGACGCGCATGACTGGGGACAGCGAAATCAGCCAGACGGAGATCGCCAGTCACCTGGAGCGCCTGCTTGCCTCCGAAGGCTTGTCCAAGGCTGCCGCGAACCGGCGACTGCTCGGTTATCTCGCACAGCGCGCCATCGACGGGGCCGACGGTCCCAAGGAAACCGAAATCGCCATCGATGTGTTCGGCCGCGACGCGTCGTTCCATGGCGGCGACGACTCCGTGGTGCGCGTGGCGATGCGCAGCCTGCGGCAGAAGCTGCTGGAGTACTACGCCGGCCCCGGCAAGCATGAACGGCTGGTATTCGACATCCCCAAGGGTTCGTACCGGTTGCAGGTGTCGAAGCGGCATGCCGGCGACATCGTGGAAGAGCCAGCGGTGGCGCGCGGCGAAGTGCTTCCGGCCGCCGCACCCACCCATCCGCCGACCCGGCAGCGTGGCTGGCGCTGGGCCGCGGCAGTGATGGCAGCGCTGCTGCTGATCTCGCTCGCGGGCAACCTGCAGCTGTGGCGCGCGGGTGCCGAGGCCGAACCAGCCCTGCAACACATCCGCGACAGCGCGCTGTGGCAGGGCATCGCCCGCAGCAAGCGGCCGGTGATGTTCGTGCTGGGCGATCTGTTCATGTATACGCAGACCGATCCGGTCACGGGCCGCGTGCTGACGGTGCGCGATCCGCAAATCAACTCCAGCGACGACCTGCGCGCCTTTCTCGCCGGCCATCCCGGGCTCGCCGCCGAGCGCGGTCTGCGCTACTCCTCTTACATACAGAAGAGCACCGCGCTGGGGATGGCCACCATCATGCCCATCATCAACAGGCCCGGCCGGCGCTTCGAGGTGCGGCTGCGCGAGGAGCTGCGCGCCGAGGACATGCGGGAATACGACATTGTCTATGTCGGTCCCATGGCCAGGATCGGGCCGCTGCAGGCCAATGGCGGCTCGCATTTCCGGTTTGATGCCAGGAGCCAGGGCATCACCGACATGGCATCCGGGCAGGTCCATTTGCCGGAGGGCGACCTGGCCGACCGTCACAAGGACTATGCGCTCGTTACCCGGTTCGACGGGCCCGGTGGCAATCACATCCTGATCATCACCGCAGGGGGGCGTAATGCGGGGTTGGCGCAGGTGGTGCACACGGCGACTTCGGCGGAAGGGCTGGAGGCTTTCGAGCGCCAGTTCCGGCAGGCAGGAATCGATGCATCCGCCTCGTTCGAGGCCCTGCTGTCGGTGACCGGGTTCAAGCAGACCGACCTTGCGGCAGAGGTCCTGGCGATCCGCCGCCTGGATGATGTGGCGACTGCGGCCACCACTGCGCGGGAATAGCAGCGGATGCTGCCGGAAGAGCCCCGGGGGGATTGGGGCTTGCTTCCGGCAGCACCGATCTACCTGCGAGTACCTCCACGTGTCCCTACGTTTGCCCTGCGAGGGTGGCGCCTGTTTGCCCTTTGGGCCAGTACCACACGGTTAGCCACTGCAATGAATGCGTTTGTAACCTGTCCGTGGCTAACCGTTTCTCACTGGTTGTCGCGAATTCATCTCTGCGACGCTCCACCGACTCCGCCGCGGGGGCGGAGAGGAGTGCGCTTGCACAAGGGTTCCACCATTGCGGTCTCGGCCGCCATCGCCGCTGTGTTGTTTGCCACGGCACCCATGGTGGGAACAACCGCGGCCCAGCCGGCCGATCCCGAGGCCAATGCCGGCGCGAGGCTTGTGTCCCTGATGAGTTCGAACGGGGCGCCGGTGCGCAGCACCGCGGCGGCCCAGCAGGCATTCATCGATACGTACTGCTCCTCGTGCCACAACAGCGAGGATGTCGCCGGGAGCCTGGACCTCAGCCTGCACTCAACGGGCAACCTGGGTTCCGATGCCGCGGTGTGGGAGAAGGTCTCGCGCAAGATCCGCGGCCGGATGATGCCGCCGGCCAATGCGAAGCAGCGCCCCCCGGCCGCGCAGGCCCGGGCCTTTGCCGCCTCGATCGAGCAGGGGCTGGACCAGTACGACAAGACCCACTTCCAGCTGCCCGCCTCCACGGTGGGCCGGCTGAACCGCGCCGAGTACGCCAATGCCATCCGCGACATCCTGGGGCTGGAAGTGGACGCGGCGGCGCTGTTGCCGCCGGATGACTCCGGCGCGGGCTTCGACAACATTGCCGAGATGCTGGTGGTGTCGCCGGCGCTGATCGAAGGATATGTGTCGGCGGCCATGCGCATCAGCCGTGATGCCGTGGGCGATCTCGCCATGGAGCCGGTGCGGGTGTCGATGCAGGGCACCGGCGAGACCGATGGCCTGCCGCTCGGGGCGCGCGGCGGGATGATCGGCAAGCATTTCTTCCCTCTGGATGCCAGCTACGACATTTCCATTGCCTCGGCGGCCGGTGGTGGTGGCCGCGGCGGGGCGGGCGGCGGCCGGGGTGGTGGTGCCGGTGGTGCCGGTGCCTTTGGTGGTGCGCCGGCCGCGCCTTCGGGTCCGACGGCGCGCCTGGTGGTCATCCTGGATGGCAAGCCGCTGCAGGTGGACAACCCCTCGCGCTTCACGCTGAAGCTGCCGGCCGGCACGCACACCATTGGCGCCGCGCTGGTGGACCTCGGTCGTCCCGGCAACGTGGAAGGCATCTACAGCAGCCGCAATGATGCAGCGGGCGTCTCCGGCATCACCGTGAGCGGCCCGAACCGCGTGACTGGCCCCGGCAACACGCCGAGCCGCGCAAGGCTTTTCGTGTGCCGGCCTGCCGGCGGTGCCGATGAGACCGCCTGCGCCACGAAGATCTTCGCCCAGCTCGCGACGCGGGCCTACCGTCGTCCGGTTGCAACTTCCGACACCGCCGTGCTCACGCCCATCCTGGCCGCGTACCAGCAGGGCCGCCGCCAGGGCGACTTCGACATCGGCATCCAGCATGGCCTCGCGCGCGTGCTGGTGGATCCGCGTTTCCTGTTCCGCGTGGAAGCAGATCCGGCCAATGCGGTGGCGGGCCGCGCGTATCGCGTCAGCGATGTGGAGCTGGCCTCGCGCCTGTCGTTCTTCCTGTGGAGCAGCGTGCCGGATGACGAACTGCTGCAGGTGGCTGCCGCGGGACGCCTGGGAAATCCCGCCGAACTGAAGAAACAGGTCACGCGCATGCTGGCCGATCCGAAGGCCGCGGCGCTGGCGGAGAACTTCGCCGCGCAGTGGCTGAACTTGCGCAGCCTTGCCACGGCCACTCCGGATGATCCCGCCTTCGACAGCAGCCTGCGCCGGGCGATGAACGAGGAGACGCAGCTGCTGTTCGCCAGCATCCTGCGCGAGGACCGCCCGGTCACGACGCTGCTGGATGCCGACTACACCTTCCTGAACGAGCGGCTCGCCCGGCACTACGGCATGAGCGGCATCCGCGGGGCGAACATGCGCCGCGTCGCGCTGCCGGCGGGCAGCGCCCGGCGCGGGGTGCTGGGGCACGCCAGCGTGCTGACGGTGACCTCGGCGGCAGACCGCACCTCCCCGGTGATGCGCGGCAAGTGGGTACTGGAGAACCTGCTCGCCCTGCCGGTGCCCAAGCCGCCGCCCGGGGTGGAGACCAACCTCGATGTATCGGCGCACCTGGAAGGCCCGGCCACATTGCGCCAGCGCCTGGAAGTGCATCGGCAGAACCCCTCCTGCTACAGCTGCCATGCGGTGATGGATCCGATCGGCTTCGCCATGGAGCCCTTCGACAAGATCGGCCGCTGGCGCACCGAGGATGCGGGCCTGCCCATCGATGCGCGCGGCACGATGGTGGGCGGGACGGCGTTGAATGGCCCGGATGACCTGCGCAAGGCGCTGCTCGGCGAGAGCGAGGTGTTCGTGGTGGCCTTTACCGAGAAGCTGATGACTTATGCGCTGGGCCGGCCGGTCAGCCATACGGATGCGCCGACTGTGCGCGCCATTGTCCGCAAGAGCCGGGCGGATCAGTATCGGCTCACCAGCCTGATCACCAACATCATCGACAGCGCGCCGTTCCAGCAGCGCGCGGCAACGGGGGTGAAGCCATGAATTTCCTGACCAGGAAGCATCTTTCGCGTCGCCAGGTGCTGCGCGGCGCCGGTGGCATTGCCATCGGCCTGCCACTGCTCGAAGCGATGTTCCCCGCATCCTCGGCCTGGGCGCAGGCCGCGGCGGCGCCACGCACACGCTATGCGGCCGTGTACATCCCGCATGGCAAGACCATGGCCAAGTGGACGCCGCAGACCGAGGGCAAGGACTTCGAGATCACCGAGATCCTCAAGCCCCTGGAGCCGCATCGCAACCAGCTGAACATCATCAGTGGCCTGCGCCTGCAGACCGGCTACGGCGTGGACGGCTCGGCCGCGGCCAACCATGGGCGCGCTTCGGCGACGTTCCTGAACTGCGTGGACGTCAATGATGACCCGAACAAGATGGGCATCTCGGTGGACCAGGTGGCCGCCAGGGCCATCGGCCAGAAGACACCACTGCCCTCCATCGAGCTGACCATCGAGGATGGCCGCACCATGTCATGGTCGTCGGCAACCACTCCGCTGCCGATGCAACGCAATCCGCAGGTGGTGTTCGAGAAACTGTTCGGGCAGGGCGGCACCGAGGCCGAGCGCAATGCGCGGCGCGACCAGGCGCGCTCGCTGCTGGATTCGGTGCTGGAGGATGCAGGCGCGCTGCGGCGCTCGGTGGGTGGCAATGATGCCGCGCGCATCGACCAGTACCTGACCTCGGTGCGCGAGATCGAGCGGCGCATCCAGCTCGCCGGGCAGCTGCCCGAGGGCATGAAGCTGCCCGGCCGCCCCACCGGTGTGCCAGGCAGCTTCGAGGCGCATATCCAGCTGCTGTTCGACCTGCAGGTGCTCGCCTGGCAGGCGGACCTCACGCGGGTCTCGACCCTGATGATCGCGCGGGAGATCAGCGGCACCACCTACCCCAGCAGCGGCGTGCGCGATGCCTTCCACAACCTCTCGCATCACTCCAATGTGCAGGCGAACAAGGACCGCTTCGCGGTGCTCAACGCCTACCACGTGACGCAGCTGAAGTACCTGCTGGACAAGCTGAAGGCCACCCCGGACGGCGACGGCAACCTGCTGGACCATTCCATCATCCTGTACGGCAGCGGCATTGCCGACGGCAACAACCATGACCATGCACCGCTGCCCATCGCGCTGCTTGGCGGCGGGTCGGGCAAGTTGCAGGGCAACCGGCACATCCGCGTTCCCGATGGCACGCCGCTGGCGAACCTGCATGCGGCGGTGTTGAACAAGCTCGGGGTGGAGACGCAGAAATTCGGCGACAGCAATGGGGTGCTGGCGTTGTGAACAGGGCGCTCGTTGCCGCAGCACTGAGCATCGCGCTGGCCACGGGGGCCGGCGCTGCGCAGCCGCCCGGCGACGCGGCGAAGAACGCGCAGGCCAGACCGCCTGCGCAGGCGGTTGCGGCGCCGCCGAGCATCGCCGAGGCGGCGCGCCAACAGGACTGGAAGACCGTGCAGGCCATGGCCAGGCGCCCCGGCATCAACCTCAATGCCGCGAGTACCGAGGGTTCGACCGCGCTGCACTTCGCCATCAACGCGGGCGAGGCCGCGGTGGTGCGGACATTGCTCGACGCCGGCGTCGATATCACCACGCGCAACATCGCCGGCATCTCGCCGCTGCAGCTGGCGGTCACGAGCGGGGATGCCGCGATCACGAAGATGCTGCTCGCCAAAGGCGCCGACGCCAAGGCGCGCGATGAGGCGAACGAGACCCTGCTGATGCTCGCCGCCCGCTACGGCGATGGCGCCATGGCCACGGCGCTGATCGCCGCCGGCGCCGACATCAATTACGTCGAGCCGCAGTTTGCGCAGGACGCGCTGATGATCGCGGTGCGGGCGGGCAGGCCAGCGGTGGTGGAGGCGCTGGTCAAGGCCGGTGCCGAGCTCAATCACCAGACTCCGCCGGGCGCGGAGCCCACCGTGCGCGCACCAGGTGCCGGCGGCGGTTCCACCGGCGAAGGCATGATCCGCAGCGGCGTGCCACCGGAAGGGCAGCGCCTGGCCGGCACCGGCAAGCTCACGGCGCTGCTGTATGCCGCGCGTGACGGACAGCTTCAGGCCGCGCGTGCGCTCATCAAGGGCGGCGCGAAACTGGAGCTGGCCGATTACAACGCCATCACGCCGCTGCTGATGGCGATCACCAACGATCATTACGACGTGGCGAAGCTGCTGGTCGAAGCCGGTGCCAATGTGGATGCCGCCGACTGGTATGGACGCACGCCGCTGTGGGCGGCGGTGGAAAGCCGCAACCGCGACGTGAGCTCGGTCACCGCCACCAGCAATGGCGTGGACCGCGAGGCCGGGCTCGCGCTGATCACGTTGCTGCTGGACAAGGGCGCCAATGTGAATGTGCGCACGAAGCACTTCCCGCCGCGCATGGGCGGGCATGCGTTCAATCTGTCCTATGTGAATATCGTCGGGGAGACGCCGTTCTACCGCGCTTCGCTGAACAACGACCTGCCGCTGATGAAGCTGCTGCTGGCACATGGCGCCGACCCGATGATCCAGACCGACAGCGGCACCTCGCCACTGATGGCCGCCGCCGGCGTCGGCTGGGTGCGCGGGCAGACCTTCGTGCCCGGCGGGGAGGCCGCGCAGCTGGAAGCGGTGAAGCTGCTGGTGGGCCTGGGCGGCAACATCAATGAAGTGAACGACATGGGGCTCGCGCCCCTGCACGGCGCCGCCTATCGGTGGTCGGACAACGTGGTCGCGTACCTCGTGGAGCAGGGCGCGCGGCTCGACATCAAGGACAAGATCGGACGCGATCCGCTGGCCTGGGCCTCGGGCGTCACCACGCCGTCCACTCCGCCCGAACCCAGTCCGCGTACCATGGCGCTCATACAGAAGCTGGTCGCGCAGGGCGGAAAGAAATGAAGTGAGCAGCAGGGCGCGCGCGTAGTCGCCGCCGGATAGGGAATCTCAAGAACAAACGCAGGAATTGCTTCGGGAGGGGTCTCAAGTGTCAAAACAGCTGATGTGTCGTTCGTTCGTGCGCGCGTCGTTCGTGCCATCCGTGGTCACCGCCGCGCTGCTCCTGGCTTCATTGCCGCTGCTGTCAGCGGAACCCGGGGGTGAAGCCGCCGCGGCAGACGAGGAGCTGTCGGAGGTGCAGGTCACCGGCACACGTATCCAGTCGCCCAACGTCGTCTCCGCCAACCCCATCACCTCGGTGTCCGGCGAGGAGATGCGCCAGCTCGGCATGGTCAACGTGGCTGACGCGCTCACGCTGCTGGTGCCGCAGAACATCTCCACCTACATGCCCAACCTGGTCGGCGACGACCAGCGCGGCTCGGGTGGCGCGGGCATGGAGACGCTGGATCGCGGCTCCTTCTTCATCGGCAGCACCGTCGCCAACCTGCGCGGCATGGACCCGACCTTCGGCACGCGCACGCTGACGCTGGTCGACGGCCGCCGCATGGTGTCCACCTCCAACCAGGCGGATGTGGTCGACCTGAACATCATCCCGTCCAACCTGCTGGAGCGCATGGACGTGGTCACCGGCGGCGCGTCGACCACCTATGGTTCCGGCGCCATGGCCGGCGTGGTCAACCTCGTGCTCAACAACCGCATGAGTGGCCTGAAGCTGGACCTGGACTACAGCGAGAACGAGGCCGGCGACGGCGCATCCCCGCACGTGGGCCTGTCCTTCGGCACACCGGTGTTCGGGGGCAGGGGACACTTCGTGCTGGGTACCGAGTGGCAGAAGCAGAACAGCATCGAGGACTGCGCCGCCGCGCGCTCCTGGTGCGCGGAGTCGCGCCAGCTGTTCTCCAACATCACCGGGCTGGGAACCGACCCCTCTGCCGTGCTGAACCCGCTGCCGGGCTTCGAATCCCTGCCCGCGCGCTTCGAGATGTCCAACGTTCGCTACAGCCAGTTCTCGCCCACGGCCGCCATCTTCGACAATTCCTCGCTGGTGGAGTCGGGCTACCGCTTCTCGGATGATGGCACCGACATCGAGGAATACCCCTATGGCTTCCGCGGCGGCACCGGCCAGAACGTCATCAACGGCGATGGCCCCCTGATCACCAGCGGCACGCCGCTGCGCGCGGGCAACAAGCGCACCACGCTGTTCTCGAATTTCGAGTTCGACTTCACCAATACCGTCACCGGCTACATGCAGGCCAACTACGCCCTGCTCGAAGCCACCAACCGCAACCGCTATACCACCGGCAACTACTGCGCCCGTTTCGATACCGGGCAAGGTGGCACCCGCGGCACGAATGCGCCGGCACAGGCGGTGCTCAGCTTCGGCTTCCCCATCGGCAACATCGGTTCGCTGATCGATGGCACGCCCTTCACCAACACCCGGGCCGGACAGTTCGCTTCCGGGCCATTCCTGGAATTCCTGGGGCTGACCGCCACCACCTCGGTTTCCTATACCAATGGCGGTACCAATCCCTTCTCGAACGTCAACGGCGGCAATACCACGCCGGGCATCACCTGGCCTTTCTGGGTTCCCTACCAGCTGTCGCCAAACGGCCCGCCAAGCTACAACTTCAACGGCAACGCGGTCGGCACCTGGATCCGGGTGAAGTACAACAACTACGACAACACGGGCCGCACCGTCCCCGTGGCCTCCACGCAGATCGGTACCGGCAACTGGGCGAGCGGCTTCAACAACGATTTCTGGGTGCTGGAATCCATCACGTTGACCAATGCGTTCGACATCGGCACCACCACCACCCTGCCGCAGCTGGGCCGCAATTCCTATGCCTTCCTCGAGAACCTGAGTCCCGAGGCGCTGTATCGGGTACAGAATGCCTTCGGCAACAGCCTCACGGCAGGTGGTGGCACCGGGCTGAACCTGTTGTACGGCGCCTTCCCCTGCGGCAATCCGGGCAACAACACCTACACGGCGATCCGCAAGGTGTGGAACCCGCAGGTGCAGCAGTACACGCGCTCGAAGAACGAGACCATGGGGGCCGTCGCCGGCGTGAAAGGCCGCTTTGGCAGCGACTGGCGCTGGGACGCCTATTACCAATATGGACGCACGGACAGTTCGGCCCGCCAGAACGACGTCGCCACCAACTTGAGGCTCGGCTTCGCGCTGGATGCGGTGATCGATGACCGGGTGGGTTCGCCAACCCTCGGCCAGCCCATCTGCCGCATCGTGCGCGACGGCGTACCCATTCTCGACAGCCAAGGACGCCCGCTGAGCGATCCGGAGAGCCTGGCGCGGCTCGCCTTCGGGGCCAACGCTCCCGGTGGCTCCGGCACCGGCTGCCGGCCGCTGAACATGTTCGGCAACGACTATTCCAACTACAACTACTACGACGCGCTGGGCTACGACGCGGAACAGACGCAGCGCGAAGCGCTGGCCTATGCCTTCGTGGAAACTTCCTCGAGCGGCACGACCACGCTGCAGACAGTGGCCCTCAGTACCAACGGCTCGCTGTGGTCGGGCTGGGGTGCCGGGCCGCTGCGCGGTGCCTTCAGCTTCGAAGTGCGCGAGGACCGCGTGGACAACGAGGGCTCGCAGGGTGATTTCTACCTGCGCGCCGACCTCGCCCGCACCTGGGCGGATGCCTACGGCGGCAAGACGCGGTCCACCGAGGGCCGTGGCGAGTTCGACATGCCGCTGGTGAGCGGCCTCGACGGCATCGACATGCTGTCGATGAACGTGGGCGCCGCCTATGCCTCGTACCACAACAAGGGTGGGGCGGGCACCACCGGCGAATCGGCCACCCAGAACGTCTTCAACTGGAAGTTCCAGGCCATCTTCCAGCCCTTCGACTTCATCCGCCTGCGCTTCAACCGTTCGCGCAACCTGCGCGCGGCCACCTACCGCGACCTGTTCATCTACCAGCCCAGCCTGCCGGATGAATTCAGCATCCTGAATCCCTGGCGCGAGCGCACGGCGTTCAGCACGGAGAACCAGAACGAACGCTACGGCCAGGTGCAGGTGGGCAATACGGGCCTCAAGCCCGAGACCAGCGATGACATGACCCTGGGCATGGTGCTGTCGCCGGGCGGCTGGGCGCAGGGCATGCGCATGTCCATCGATTACTTCGACATCAAGGTGAAGGATGGCATCAACGTGCCCTTCAACCTGCGCAACTCCGTGCGCGCCTGCTTCGAGCAGAGCGGCAACGAGACGCGCTTCAACGCCGAGGGCGAGGTGATCGTCGACATCCGCGACCGGTTCGCGCCGCAACTGGACGCCTGCCGCGAACTCACCTTCGCGGAGCAGCTGGATGACGACGGCAACCCGATCCCCGGTACCCGCAACCTGGAGGACCTGGTGTCGTTCAACTCCTCGCGCCCCACCAACGGGCTGCCCATCAAGCGGCGCGGCATCGACGTGAGCCTGAACTACAGCTTCCCGCTGAACCAGATGCTCGAGAGCGTGCCGGGCAGCGCCTCGATCACGGTGCGTGGCACGCGGGCACTGGAGAACTCCGGCATCCAGCTCAACTCCACCGCGGCGATTCCCGGCATCAACAACGCGCCATCCACCATGCCACTCGGGTACACCTGCCTGGGCCAGAGGCTGGACGTGCTGGATGTCGATGGCCGGCTGCTCGGTGCCAACTGCTACACGCCGGTCGACCTCACCGGCCAGATCCGCAGCAGCACCTTCGTTCCGGGTGTCGCGGCGCAGCCGGAGTGGACCGGCAACGTGACCGCGACCTACCTGCTCGGCAACCTGACCACCACCCTGGCCATGCGCTACATCGGTGGCGCCGTGATGGACAAGACCTGGGGCGACAGCCTTGGCGATGCCAACTACCGGAATGCCAACGGGCAGTACCTGACCGGCAGCATCGACAACAACCGCGTCAAGTCCTACATGAACTTCAGCCTCAACGGGTCATACAACCTGCACGTTGCCAACCTGAAGCAGTTCCAGGTGTTCGGGTCGATCAGCAACCTGTTCGACAAGAGCCCACCGTTCACTGGTGGCGGCATTTCAGGCGCGACGGCCGGGTTCCACGATACCTACGGTCGTTCCTACCGCGCCGGCGTGCGCCTGCAGTTCTGACAAGAATATTCGGGGAAAAAACCATGAATTCGAAATGGACTCGTTCGATATGGCTGGTGCCGGCCCTGTGCGCCGCGCTGGTGGGTTGTGATTCGGTCAAGGACGTCAGGAGCACGCCCTACACGGAGCTGCCGGCGGCAACCGTGGTGCTGAAGGGCGAGATCGCCAACCTGGGCAGCAGGCGCTCCATCGTGCTGATGAACAATGGCGACACCGTCGGTTCGCGCAGCTTCCTGGCGGCAGTGCCCACCGAACCGGTGGCCGGCGAGACGCTGACCCCCTTCAGCTTCGGAACCCAGCCCATCGGCACGGGCTACAACGTCCAGATCCGGCAGCAACCCACCGGCAAGACCTGCACGGTGGTCAATGGCACGGGTGTGCTGGATGCCAACGCGCCGCCCTTCGTCAGGATCAACTGCATCGACAGTGCGACGCGCTACAACCTCACGGTGACGCTGAATCCCGCCTTTGCGTCCGCGGAGGGCGCCAGGGTGAGGCTGACCACGGAGGAAAACATCTACGAGGCCACTCCGGGGCCGAGTGATACCAGCGTCGTGTTCAGCAATGTGCTGTTCAATCCCGCCACGAATTCGCCGACTCCGGCGCAGGAGCCGGCCTTCACCTGGACGGTGACCGCCAGCACCACGGTGGGCGGAACACTGAACAAGTGCCCCGTGACCGGCCCCACCAACAGCCCGGCGACCGCCAATCCCACCGGCCACATCAATCCGACCGGTACCGGCAGCCCGAGCGTCGGCGCCTGCTCGTTCACCATCAGCGGTTCGGTGAACTACAGCCTGCCGGCCACGGGTGGCACCGCGCCGGCGATGCCGGCAGGCGGCCTGACGCTGGAATTGCACAATGTGCGGCAGGAGCTCGTGGCCACCCAGAACGTCACGACCTACAGCAGTGCGCCGAACGTCAACAATTTCACCTTCAGGGACGCTGGCACGGACATCCAGTTCCAGAGCAATGCCGGCGCCGTCTACGACGTGGTGGTGGCATCGCAGCCCACCGGGCAGTTCTGCATCGTGGCCGATGGCGGCACCGCCAACCTGTTCGTCACCGGTCTCACCAACCCGGTGAATGTCACCGCGGCGGGTACCACCGTGGCCCCGGCGACCACCGTCACGGCCGGCACGCGCCTGAATATCTTCTGCCGCGCCGTGCCGGACACGGCCCAGGCACTCAAGGGGACGTACCGGCTGACTTCGCAGACCTGGAAGAATGCGCCCGCCGCGACGCCGGTCACCATCGCCTGGACGCTGGATACCACGGTGCATCGCACGGCCAGCAGCAACATGCTGACCTTCTTCGAAAACGGCAGCTTCCTGTATGGCACCCACGCCAACACGACCAATGTGGAGCATGGGTTCTACCAGTACGATCCCGTGGCGCACACGCTGCGCTTCACCATGCACACCGACACCAACACCAGCGCGGTGTTTCCTTCCGCGTTCAACGGCGCCGCGACGGCGGCTGCACCCACCAATACCTCGACGCCGGGGTTGAGCGCGACACCGGGAACCATCACGACCTCGCTGGGCGGTACCACGGTGCGGCATAGCGGCCTGCTGTCGAACGTGGTGCTTACGGCCGCCTCGGCGGGACCGCCCGCCGTACCTGCCAGGCTGACCGGCACCTTCGCAGGTTCCATCGTGTCCGCCACTTCGGCCACCGCCGCAACGCCGGTGTTTCCGAGCGCCACGCTGGACTGGATACTCACCGAGCCGCAATCCCTCGCCAGCCAGATGACCGGTGCCTGGGTGTCCGAGGACGCGCGCCGCTCGTGGGTGTACGACCGCGACACCTACTACGGCACGCATACCGGCGTGAACGGCGCCGTGAACATGCAGGATGTGTGCTTCACCCTGGAGGACAGGTCGGCGTCCACCGGCACCTACATCCGGCGCGGCACCAACACCTCCTGCCTCGCGTTCAGTCGCCCGGCCGATGGCCAGAGCTACGCGGTCGGGTTCGCCGAAGCCGCGGACCTGCAGGTTCCCGCGGCTGCCGCGCTGCCGGGCTACGTGGGTCGCATTCCGGGCTCCGCCAACGTGCAGGACGGCCGGTCGCCGTCGCCGATGCAGTACCACATCGCGCCGGCGGCCACATTCCTGACCGCTGCCAATCCGGACTACTTCCCGCCGGCTTCGCTGCCTTCCACCTCCTGGTGCGCCGCCGACCTGCTGGGCATCCGCGCGACCCTGAACGGCGTGCCGATCGACCAGCCGCGGTACTTCTGCCGGATCAGGGCGAATTGACTTCGGGGAGGAGAGGATGAGACCAGCAACATCACGCCGCGAGTTCATCGGCGTACTGGCAGCCGCGGCATTGCCGGGCTCGCTGCCGGTATTCGCGCAGGGCAGCGTGCTGCCGGTGAACACGCCGGGCCTGGACCACCTGGATGTCATCGTGCCGGACGTCGAGAAGAGCGCCCGCTTCTACATGGGGCTGTTCAGGACCACGCTGCATGCGCAGCCCTTCCAGGGCGGGCAGCGGTACTTCGTGCTGCTCGGACCGCTACCGGCCAATCGCACGGTGGGCTACCTCGCCATTGGCGATTCGCGCGGGCGCGGCACGTACATCGGTCATTTCTGCACCTCGGTGGCTGACTGGCGGCGCGACAGCGCAGCCGTGTTCGCGCAGCTGAAGGAAAAGGTGAGCGCGGCCCGCTTCGGCGAGTTCAACACCGGTGGCGGCATCGGCGGCATCTTCAAGGATCCCGATGGCATCGAGATCCAGCTCCTGCCCAGCCCCGATACGCTTGTGACGGCCGCCGTGCCCTCCGCGCTGGTGCCCGCGGAGCAGGGCATGGTGACGCCACTGCGGGTGGATTCCGCGCTGCTGAAAGTCAGCAACATGGACCACGCGCTGGAGTTCTACCGCATCCTGTACGGCAAGGAGACGCGCCGGGCCAGGGACAGCGCGGTGTTCGAGTTCAGGAACGGCTCCCGGCTGCTGCTGGAAAGCACCAGCTATGCCTATGGCAATTCGCAGGCACGCATCGCGCGCTACGGCATCCGCGTCCGCGAGTTCGACCGGGCGGCGGTGAAGCAGCTGATCCCGACACTGGGCGGCACGGTCGTGGCCGATGATGGCAAGGCGCTGCGCCTGCGCGATGTGGACGGCATAGAGCTCGAACTCCTCGCATAGGCCCTGCAGCCGGTGCGCGGGTGTACTGCGCGGCGTTCTGGTCAGAAAGCACACCGGCGAGGCAATCAAGCGCAGTGGCGTACGGCAGTAACGGGCCTCAGCGCCAGCCCCGTTCCGAACGCTGCTGCCACTCCCGCAGATCCGCCTGGGCGCGGGTGATGTTCTGGGCCATGTAGTCCTGCATCAGCTGCAGCTGTTCCGCCTTGAGGTAGGACTTCGCGGACTCGACGATGCGCTGATTGCCCTGTTCGTCCTGCTCGATGCGCGCGGAGGGATGGTACTGGTAGGCACGATATGCGCGGTCCATCACCGCGCGGCGCTTGTGTTCTGCAACCAGCGTGGCGCGCAGGGCACCGGCCTGCTCGTCGGTGAGCGGTGAACTGGTTTCGAACAGCGCGCGGAAGGTGTCCAGCCGCCGCTCCGCGGCCTCGGCGGCCGGATATTCCTGCTGGAAGCGGCGCAGCTCCGGGTAATTGCTGGCCCAGATGGCCGTGGTGGTCAGCAGCGACACCACCCACACGCCCAGCAGGCTGGCGAGCCCGCGGGTATTCAGGCGATTCACGTTCCAGAACAACCTGAATGCGGTGGTGACCACCAGCGCCAGCGGTATCACCGCGATCAGGTAGAAAAACGCCTTCAGCAGATGCTGCCACGCGCCGAAGGAGTCGAAGAAGGCCGCGACCACCGGCCCCAGCGGCGCGGCGGCCGGATTCACCAGTGCCAGCACCAGCAGCACCGTGAGAATCAGCACACCCACCACGGCGCTGCCCACGATGAACACACCCGCGGCCCACTTCAGGGCACGCGCGATGCTGACCACCACCAGGTGAACCAGCGAACCGGCCGCCATGACGCCCTGCACGGCGAAATTGCGCGTCTTCGCGGGGATGGAAGCGATGCCGTCACGCACGCCCTGGTCGATGGCCGCGAGGGTCAGCGGCCGGCCGCGCATCTGCAGCTTGTCGGTGGTGCTGGTGGCGACGGGCAACAGCGCCCACAGCAGCAGGTACAACACGACGCCGGTGCCGAAGAACACCGTCAGCAGCACGAACAGCGCCCGCACCAGCAGCAGCGGCGCACCCAGGTAGGAAGCAAGGCCGGCCGCCACGCCAGCGATGATCCTGTGGTCCGGATCGCGGAACAGCCGGCGGATCTGGCCGGCAGGCTCGGCCGGTGCTGCCTGTGGTTCATCGAACTGTTCGATGTGCCCCATGGCGGCGATCACGCGCTCCACGTCGCTGATGCGCACCACCTGCGGCGCCTGCTCGCGCAGCAGCAGCTGCTCGGCGATGCGCCCCTCGATGTCGGAGACGATGTCCGCCACGTCCGGATAGGAGCGGAAGTGCGCCTCGATGGATTGCAGGTAGGCCTGCAATTGTTCGTAGGCATCTTCCTCGACCTGGAAGACGGTGCCGCCGATGTTCGCGCTATGCGTCTTTTTCATGGGCTTCCCGCAGTTCATTGATGGAGGTGGTGAAGGCCACCCATTGCTCGGTCATCTGCTTCAGTGCCTCGCGGCCGCGAGCGGTGAGGCTGTAGTACTTGCGTGGCGGGCCGGCGGAGGATTCGACCCAGGTGTACTTGAGGTATTCCGCACGCGTCATGCGGCTGAGGAGGGGATAGATCGTGCCCTCCACCACAATCATGTTGCTGGTCTTCAGCGCGCCCAGGATGTCCGAGGCGTACACCTGCCCGCCGCGCGCGATCACCAGCAGCATGCAGTACTCCAGCACGCCCTTGCGCATCTGGGATTGGGCGTTTTCCAGCCGGAATTCGTCGGTAGGGGCGTCCATGGCGGCGCCACGATAATGCCTAGTACCTTTTATTGCAAGATACCTGTCAAAGAAAGATAGAGACGGAGCAGGTCGACGGAATGCAGTCATGGGGTGGCGGCTGATAGCATCGCCGCCCCATGAACACCGCAATCAGACTCCTGGCCCGCGTCAGCCTCGTGCTCGCCGGATTGGTCCTGCTGCCGAGCTGCGGTGGCGGGGATGATGGATTTGACTCGGTGGTGGTGGTCACCGATGCCGATACGAACGCGGCGCAGCGGCCGCAGGTCACGTTCAACATCACCAATGGTTCAGGGGTCACCGGCTCGCTGGTGATCACGCTGGTGCCGGAGCATGCACCGAAGACTGTGGCGAACTTCCTGGCCTATGTGAACAACGGCTTCTACGACAACACCATCATCCACAGGAACCAGGCGGGATTCGTGCTTCAGGGCGGTGGCTACGAGTCGCCGGTAGCGACGACGGATACGCCCACCCACAAGCCCACCAATGCGCCGGTCCAGCTGGAAGTGAAGGTGTCCAACGTACTGGGCACGGTGGCGATGGCGCGTACCAGCGACCCGAACTCTGCCACCTCGGAGTTCTTCATCAACCTGACCAACAACTCGCAGCTGGATTACCAGGGCGGCGGTTATGCGGCCTTCGGGTACATCAGCAACCCCAACAGCCTGGCACTCGTCACTGCGATGACCCAGGCGCCTTGCTCGGCGTGGAGTTTTCTCGGCACGCTGGGCTGCCTGCCCGTGCCCAACCTGGTCATCACCGCCGCCGCACAGACGCGCTGAGGCCGGGCACATCGGGCGCCACTGGCGCCTGACCGATGCTTGCGCTTATCGTCGGCGCATGCGCACTTCCCTTCGATGGCTGTCGGCCGGCACGATCGCGACCTGGACGCTGGTGGTCATCGCGGCATCTGCGGATTCCGCGCCCGTGTACAAGGACCCCATGCCCTTTCGCGAATACCCGAGCTTCGAAGGGGACGATGCCGCGGCCGAATTGCCGGCCGACTGGCAGGTGCCCGGCGAACTGGTGGTGGGCCGCCTGATGTATCCGAGCGCCAGCGGTGGTCGCGGTTTCTTCGGCGGCGGCTACGACTGGCATGAAGGCGGCACCGGCTGGACGGACGACTACCCCCGCGGCGACCGCGACCTGATCAAGATGATCCGCCGCAACACGCGCATCAATGTGCGCGCGGTGGAACAGCCGGTGAGCCTCGACGACGGCGATGACATCTACTACTGGCCCTTCCTGGTGGCCGGCCTCGCGCAGTCGTGGAATCTGTCGGAGCGGCAGGCCGCGACACTGCGCGAATACCTGGAACGCGGCGGCTTCCTGTTCTGCGACAGCTTCTTCAACGAGAACAACTGGGACGTCTACGAGGAAAGCCTGAAGCGGGTGTTCCCGACGCGGGACATCATCGACCTGAAGGACGAGGAAGTGGTGTTCCACGTGGCCTTCGACCTCAAGGGCATGACCAAGGTCTCCATCCCCCACATCAGCATGGCGTTCGGCGGCGGGCGCGGCGGCTTCGGCGGCATGGATGGCCCACCGCACTGGCGCGGCGTGTTCGACGATGCGGGCCGGCTGATGGTGCTGATCGCCCACAACAATGATGTGGGCGATGGCTGGCAGTGGGCGGATGACCCACGCTACCCGGCCGACGAGGCCAACCGGGCGCTGCGCATCGGTTCAAACGTGGCGGTTTACGCGATGACGCACTGACGTTGCGGTGCGCCGGATGAAGTCACGGACTTCATCCGGGCTCGTTCACGCGTTGCTACTTCAATTCGAAGATGACCGCGCGCCCATCGGCTGGCGCCGTGGGGCTGGCATGCGTGGTGCCTGCCGCAACGAAGGTGGCCTTCGGATTCGTGCTGCCATCGAAAACCACTTCGACAGCATCGCCCGTGTGCCGATGGCTCACGGCCGGAGCACCCGGCAGGATCAGCCAGCCCGCTGCGCGGTTGTTCTCCCAGGCCGGCGCGCCCATGACCTGCCGCAGGCCATCGGGACCATCGCCCACCGTGCCGGTGGGTGCGGGGCGCTTCAGTTCGATCAGCACCGCGCGCATCGGCGGATCGCTGGCGCCTTCCTCGACATGCGTGACATTGGCGCGGTTGGTCTGGAACACCCAGGGCTTGGTGTTGATCAGCCGGCCCGGCGATGCGCCCTGCGTGATGATGCGGTCACCGTCCACATACGAGATGCCGATCAGGTCGTAGCGATGCGTGTGCAGCGGGTACTGCTGCTTCAGCCACGACACGTTCCAGGTGGCGACCACGTCGTTCTGGAAGATTTCGGTGGTGCCCGGGCGCGGAAAGGGCGGGGGCATTTCTGCCGCCGGGCTCATCGCGAACCCGAGCAGTACAAACAGATTCGGGAAGATCATGCGGTTTCTCCAGATTGCACGGCGCGATTATGCTCCACACCCGGGGCGTCCATCACAACGGCGGTTTCAATAAGCGTACTATTCGCTACCGCCTTGCGCGCACCGCGGGCAGGCCTGTGAATCCTGTGGAGGTAAAGATGCAAATCGGAAACGTTGTTCGCTCGTCCCGCTGGTTCATCCTGGGGCTGGCATTGACCCTGGTCGGCGTCGTGGGAGTGCGCGGGATGGCACAGACCTCGGATCAGGGAGATCCGCTCATCGCCGGGTTCAAGAGCACCTATCCGGCGTCGGTGTCGGATGCGGTGGAGCAGGTCACTGGCAAGAACGGCACGATGCGCTACGACATGAAGCTCATGACCGGTTCCAATCTGGTCGGGCGCGCGGTGACCGCGCTGGCGCGTGCGGTACCGGCGGATCAGGCCACCCCGACCCTCGCCACCAAGCACTCCGGCGAGATGATCGACAACGCCAGGCCCGGCGAGGTGGGCGTGATCGTGATGGAAGGCACGCTGGACATCGCGGCCATGGGCAACCTGATGGCCACCGCGGCGATGGAACGCGGCATGGCCGGCGTGGTGCTGGATGGCGCCGTGCGCGACATGTGGGACCTGCGCCGCATGGGCCTGACCGTGTATGCGCGCTCGAAGACGCCGCGCACCACGGTGGGCCACTACGCGACGGTGGCGAGGAATGTTCCGGTGGAATGCGCGGGAGTCACGGTGCGCCCGGGCGACATCATCGTTGCCGACGAAGACGGCGTCGTGGTGGTGCCGCAGGAGCGCGCCGCCGAGGTGCTGAAGGCCGCCCAGGCCATCGACGATCGCGAACGCGGCATGTATCCCTTCATCCGCGAGTTCAAGTCGCTGGGCAAGGCCATCGAGAAGTTCAACCGGATCTGAGACCGTCCGCGGCGTGACTGGCGGGCCTCAGACGCCCGCCACGATGCGCAGGTCGCGCACTGCGCCGCCTTCCAGCGCCGCCAGTGCCTGCTTGTATGCGGGGCTGTCGTGGGCGGCAACCGCCTGCTCCACCGAATCGAACTCGATGATCACCGTGCGGTCCAGCTTGCCGTCCTCGTAAGCCTTGACCGCGGTGGATCTGGCGAGGAAGCGGCCACCGCCGGCAGTGATGGCGGGGCCCGCGAGGTTCGCGTAGGCGGTGAGTTTGCTGGTGTCGGTGACCTGGCGATAGCAGGAAATCCAGTACGCTTTGGACATGGTGTTCTCGCTGTTGAAAGGGGCGCGATTGTCGCATGGATAGCTCGGTGCTTCTCTGGCTGCTCGGCGCGTTGCTGATGCTGGTGGGGTTCGCCGGCACGCTGCTGCCGCTGCTGCCCGGCATTCCGCTGATGCTGGTGGGCATGATCATCGCCGCGTGGGCGGACGACTTCACGCGCATCGGCTGGGTGACGCTCACCATCCTGGCTTTGCTGACGGCGCTGTCGTTGCTGGTCGAACTGGCGGCGGCGGCGCTCGGTGCGAAGCGTGTCGGCGCCAGTCGCGAAGCCATTGCCGGCGCTGCGCTCGGCACCGTGCTGGGGTTTTTCATGGGCCTGCCCGGATTGATACTGGGCCCATTCGTCGGCGCGCTGGCCGGAGAGCTGATGGCTCGGCGCGATGCCGCACGCGCCGTGCATGTGGGCATCGGCGCGTGGGTGGGCTTCCTGGTGGGCACCATCGCGAAACTCGCCGTGGCCTTCATGATGCTGGGCGTATTCCTGGCGGCGTGGCTGATCGACTGAAGCGACGGGCTTCAGGCACACTCGAAGGCAGATATTCCAGGGGGTGCTCATGTCTACCAGATCGCTGGCCATCGGCCTCGTGCTGCTCTCCGCCACCGCCCTCGCGCAGCAGCCCGCGGCACTACGCTGCGACCGCGCCTGCCTGCAAGGCTGGGTGGACAACTACCTCGCGGCGATGCGCGACCAGAAGAGCGACCCGGCGCTGTTCGCGCCCGACCTGAAGTTCACCGAGAACGGCGTGCGCCTGCCCTTCGGCAAGGAAGGGCTGTGGTATGACATGAGCGGCATCGGCAAGTACAAGTTCTACATCCCCGACATCGAGACCCAGCAGGTGGCGTTCCTGGGCACGGTGCGCGAGAAGGGCAAGACGGAAGCAGACGGCGACCTCGTCGCCATCGCGCTCAGGCTGAAGATCCACAACCAGCGCATCACCGAGATCGAGCAGATCGTCAGCCGCCCGGACAATGTGAACAGCAGCCGCGGGGATTTCCCGCCCACCGGCCAGGGCGTGGAGGCCATGGGCGCGCCGCATCCCATCTTCACCACGCCGATTCCGGAGAAGGAGCGGGCGTCGCGCGCCGAGCTGATCCAGACCGCCAACTACTATTTCACTGGTCTGGAGAACAACGACGGCAAGGGTTACTACCCCTTCACCGACGACTGCGTGCGATTCGAGAACGCGGTGGACGTGCTGGCGCGCGGCGGTACGCGCACCACCTGCAAGAAGCAGTTCGAGGAGAGCCTGAAGGGCATCGTGGACCGCGTGCGCGACCGCCGCTTCGTGGCCGTGGACCGCGCGCGCGGCATCGTGTTCGCGTTCGGGTTTTTCGATCACAACCGCATCAACTGGACCTGGCAGCTCGCCGAGCTGTTCCGCATCGAGAAGGGGCAGATCCGGCGCATCGAGGCCATTTTCCACCGCGCCGCCTTTGGCATGCCGTCGGGTTGGAGCACTTGGGAGCAGAGCATGTCCAGCGAGGTGCAGGACGTGCGGTGAGACTGCGCGATGAAAGACGATTACATGGGACGGCCAATGAAATTGCTTATTACTGTGTTCTTAAATGGGACTACTGGAGGGCCTAAAGAGGCTCCGGAAGACCCATGGTTGCCAATGTGAGGCGTCTATGAATTGGAGAAGCGTCGGTTTGGTAGTGGTGGGAGTCGTGGGCGGTTATGTTTCCGCGCTGCTTGTGCAACCTGACGGACTGCTGAAGGAGCCTCCGAACGGGGCAGGTCCGGGGGCTCCCGCAATGCAGGAGTCGAAGTTTGAACGGGAAAACGCCGACCTGCAAAGGCAGGTTGCTACTCTCACGCGTCAGCTGGAAGCATTGCGATCTCAAGCCGGCGCTGTCATGAAGCCCGCGTTGATGACGTCCGAAGAAAGGGTCGCGGCCTTCAGCGAACTCCGGAAGACGCGAGACGCGATGTACTTGCAGGAAGAGACTGACAAGCTCATCGCCGCGGGCTTTTCGATGGATCGAATTCAGTGGCTGAGAACACGTGCTGACCAGCTGCAAACCGAGCGCCTCAGAGCGGATACCGAGCGCCGATTGAAAGGATTGCCTCCAGACGTCGATCTCGACTATTCGCTCGACAACAGTGACCTTGATCTCAGGAATGAGATTGGTGTCGATGAGTATGAAAAGTATCGACTTGCAACTGGTCGGCCGAACGGCGTCCAGATCTCATCGGTCATGCCTGGAGGCGTCGCGGAAGCCGCTGGATTGAAGCCTGGTGACCAGATCATCAGGTACGACGGTCGGCGCATTTACAGCAGAGGGCAAATCACAAAGGCGGAAGACAGGCAAGCCAGGCCCGGTGCTCGCTTGATTGTCGAGGTGCTGCGTGACGGGCGACCTCTGCAGTTCGCCGTTCCAGCGGGGCGCCTGAGTTTCAACTCTCCCCTGTTTCTCCCAACACGGTCGAACACTTTCGAACTGGCGAGTGCGGTACTTGGGGAAAGTGGTCTCATTGAGCCGGGCGGTGGCTTGAAGCGTCCGCCGCGAAACTGATCGCCGCGGTAGGCTGCCTGCGGGTTGGCGCCGTATTCCTGGCTGAAAGAAAAGTCCGAAATCGGGCTGCCCACCGTTACATTCGCCCGTCCCGTTCGTCATGTGCCCGAACCGGGACGGGAGGCCCATGGCGCAATCCAGGACAGAGCAGTTCGACGGGCTGGTGGCACCGCACATGGCCATGCTGTATCGCGTGGCCTACCGGCTGCTGCGCAATGCCCACGACGCCCAGGACCTGGTGCAGGACACCTGCGTCGTCGCCTGCGAGAACCCTGCGCAACTCGGCGCGGCGGAGCATCCCGGACGCTGGCTGCTGCGTTTCCTGCACAACCGCTTCATCGATGGCGACCGGCGCAGCCGCAAGGTGCCGTTCGTGGCGCTGGAAGACCCGGATGTGCCCGGCCGTCTGGCCAGTGACGAGCCGGGCCCGGAAGAGCTGCTGCAGCAGGCCGATGGTGAACATACGTTCCAGCTCGCATTCCTGCAGCTGGATCCCGTGCATCGCACGCTGCTCACGCTGCGCGCCGAGGGGCACGGTCTCGGCGAGATAGAAGCCATCACCGGCATTGCCCGCGAGGTACTCCGGGCAAGGCTGCATCGCGCGCGCCGCACGCTGGCGCAGAAGCTCAACGAATCAGGCGCGCCGCAGCCCGCGGTGCGCGCCGGGAGCAAGTCATGAATTGCCAGGACATCACGCGTCTGCTGGATGACGGCGACATCGGCAGCATGACGAAACGGGAACGCAGCGAAGTGGAGGCCCACCTGTTCGCCTGCCCGGATTGCGCTGCGGACTGGAAGGTCCATCAGCGGCTGGTCGAAGGTTTCGCACCACCAATGCCCGCTGGTCTCACGGAACGAGCCCGGGCGTTGGTGGCTGCGGGCGTGACTGTCGATACACGACGCTCGCCGCGTCGGGCGATGCTGTTCGGAACGATGCTGGTGGTTGCCGCGGCTGCTGCGTTGCTGACGTTCTGGCGCAGCGACCCAGTGGAGATCCCAGCGGTGGTCGAGGCTCCGGCGCCGCCACCAGCTGCTCGATCGGTGGTGGAATCACCGGGGGTTGCGCCGCCGTCGGTAGCGCCAGCGGTGGAGGTGCAGGCTCCGGAACGTGCTGCTGGACCGCATCGGGTGCTGGTGCCATCGCTGAGGATGGCAGGTGGCGATGCAACGGCCTATCCGGAGGAGCAGAGGTTTCGGCGAGTCGTTATCGAGAAACTGCGCACCGTGCCGAATCTTGTGGTCCTGGATCCGCAAACCGACGAAGGCGATTTGCGGGCCGAGTATGAGATCAGGATCACGTTGACAGCTCCCGACCCCATGGCCCCGCTCGGACCCGCGATCACCATCGATCCCCGAACTCCGGCGGCTTTCGCCGCTCTCGACAAAGTCATTGCGGCCGAAGCAAAAATGAATGCCGAGGAATATCAGCGCAGCCGGGAGGAGCGGGCGATTGAGGAATCGGAGAGGCGCAGGTCCAGCATCCGGCCGGGAAATCTCTTTCTGTCGCCGGGCCGTTATTTCCCCCGATCCTTGTTTCTGGGATTTCCACCGGCCCCGGCAGGGGCGCCGGACCAGGTTGAGTCCCAGGCCTCACGGCTGGTGAATGACCTGCGGGTGCAATTCCTGCCGCTGGACATATCGCTGGAGGCGGATCTGCTGGCGGTGTTGCGTGACGCCGCGCAGAAGGAATCAGTGAGGATGCTTGCATTGGGAGACCTCGTGTCGATTCGCGAAAGACACGGTGGTTTGCAGGCCGCGGATGCCGTCATGGCTGCGGGTGCGGCGCTGGCATCTGCCGCGCGAACCCTGGAACGGGAAATGATCTGGGCCGCATTGGCAAGTTCCGGCAGCCCGGAGCTTGTTCCCCATCTCAGTCGCGCGCTGGAATCTGCTCCGCAAATCGACACGCGACTGCAGATCGTCCGGATACTGTCCGCCGATTTCAGCGGGGACTCGCGGGCACGCGAGGCGCTGGAACTTGCATCACGACAGAACCAGCAGCAGGTTGTGCGCATGGCGGCGCTGCGTGAATTGGGGGCGCGGTCGAAGTGGAACGAGTATGTAGTTGCGACCCTGAACGACGCCAGCCTCACTCCCATGCAGCGTCTGCAACCGATTGCCGACATGGCGCCGCCTGACCTCATTGCTGCAACGAGTTCCGTGCAGTCGGAGATTCAGCTTTCAGATCAGGAGATTCGTGGAATGGCAGGCCTGATAATCAGCGCGGCCCGCGACAACTCCCCGGAAGGCGCGTCCAGGAAAGCCGCCACGCAGGCAGTGAAGGCCCTGGGCCCTGTCGGCGGCCCGGTTGTGCTGGATGCATTGATCGACATCATGTACACACCATTCGATATCGAGCCGCCAGGATTCGCCAGAGCAGCGATCGGTACCATCAAGCAGGCTGCGCGAGATGCGATTGCCCGCAATTTCGTGGCAGACCCGAAAGCGCGCGCGCTGATCAAGGCGTTGGTCGGCAGCCCGGATCTCGCGTTGGGCGGGCTGCCGGCGCAAAGCGCGTGGCTGTTGATGGAAGGGCGGGCCAACCAGGAGGCGGTCAACAAGCAGCGAGAATCACCGCCGCCTCGGCAACCATGATCTGAGCGCCTTGCCCGGCACGGGCCTTGCCGCTGATGGCGAAATCCATGATCACCGGAACAGCCGTGGGGCGAAGTCGTTCAGATAGCGGCGCCAGTTGATCCAGGTGTGCCCACCTTCGCTCTCGTTGAACACGTAATTCCTGTAACCCAGCTCACCGAGCATCTTGTTGGTCGCCGCGCCAGAGCCATTGGCTGTGATGCCGTCTTCCCTGCCCACTGCGTAGTAAAGAAGCTTGTTGGTGGCCTTGCCCTTCTCCAGCGCCGCCTTGTTGCGCGCCAGATAGCTCTCCGGACTGGCGCCGATCGAATAGATGCCGATCCACTGGAACACCTGCGGGTTGGGCAGGCCGTTGTTCAGCGTGGCGGAACCGCCCGCCGACAGCCCCGCCATTGCGCGATTGCGCGCATTGGCCACGGTGCGGTAGTTGCTGTCGATGTAGGGGATGACCACTTCGAAAAGGTCACGACCGTACAGACCGCTCGGTGTCGCGGGACCTGTGCCAGTGGGCAACGGCGCCTGCGGTTGCGCTGCCTGGCCAGGTGCGCCACCAGCACGAGCTGCGCCACCAGCTGGTGCTGCGGGGGCGGGAGTAATTCCACCCTTCGGCTGTTCCGGGCCACCCGAGTCGGCGGTCGAGACGATGATCATCGGCACCGCTTTCTTCGCGGCGATCAGGTTGTCGAGGATGTAGTTGGCGCGACCGGCGGTCATCCAGCTGCTGTCGTTGTCGCCGGCGCCGTGGCGGATGTACAGCACCGGATAGCGCCTGCTGTCCTTCGCTTCGTAGCCCGGCGGCGTGTAGACATGCATGCGGCGCTGTGCGTTGAAGGCGCTGGACCAGTAATACACCTGGTGCACCTGGCCATGCGGTATGCCCCTGTTGAAGGTCTGGTAGTCGCCGGCCGGCCCCTTCACCTCGACCATGCCGCGGATGCCGGTCAGCGTGTCAGAGAACTCCTTCGCGTTCGGATCGACGACGCTCACGCCATCCACGATGTAATAGTAGCGGTAGGTGTCTGGCCCGATCGGCTGCGCGGTGGTGCCGGTCCACATTCCCGCCTCGCCTTTGGTGAAAGCATCGGCGGGGACGGACAGGTCACCGGTAACTGCCACGGACTGCGCATTGGGCGCGCAGAAGCGGAAGGTCACGCGGTTGTCCGGCAGTTGTTCGACACCACCGGCGCAGCGCGGACCTTGCGGGCCGCGGCCGCCCGGAGCCTGGGCACTCACACAAACCGGCAGACAGGCTGCAAGCAGGGCGAAACCTGCGAGCACTGCAATGCGCAGAGACAGTGACTTCATCGCGAGCCCCCTCAGCCAGATTGTTTGCGCCGACCCGGCCTATTCGAGCCGGTAAAACCGCACGATCACTTCGTTCGGTGACCTCTCGCCCACGCCGACGAACACACTGCGCGCCAGCCACTGCAGTTGCGGCGCGGTGGTTTCGAACTTCGGCACCGTACGGAAATACACCAGTTTCGGGTCTACCACCTGCCCGGCGTTGAGCTTCTTCATCACATCAGCAGGCGCGTGGCGGATGCCCACGTTCTGCACGTAGATCAGTTCGCCCTTGTCCGTCTGCAGCGTGTAGCGCGTGTCCAGTTCGGAGAACCCATCGGGCTGGATCACCTGCCAGTCGGCGCCGCTGTTGGGTACCACGATGCCGTTGATGTTCGGGCCACGCATGGTGCCGCCGGTGATCGCGACGATGCGCCGCAGGCCATGCGGCACCTGGCCGACGACAACCGGGTCGGCGACCTTCACGCGCAGCTCGAAGGCAAACACCAGTGGTGGAGGTGGCGGTGCGGCCGCTTGGTTCACGCGGTTCTCCTGGGCAGCGAACAGTGGGGTGGCGAACAGGGTGGTGGCCAGGCACAGGCCAAGGGTGACGATGCGTTTCATGGTGGCATGCTAGCCCAACTGCTTGCGGGATGTCCGCCCGCGTCCGGCGCGGGCCTACAACACCCCGGCGATCACCAGCTGGATCGACAGCGCGAACAACGCCACGTGCACCAGCACGAAGTACGCGCGCTGCGGAATGATCCGCACCAGCCATACGCCGGCGAAGGTCCCGGCCACGGCAATCGGCATCAACAGCAGTGTGATCTTCAGGTTTTCCAGCCGCAGCTGGCCCAGTTGCCAGTAGGGCAGCAGCTTCACCAGGTTGATCACGGCGAAGGTGATGGTGGTGGTGCCAGCGAACACGGTCTTGGACAGCTGCTGCGGCAACACATACACCTGATAGGGCGGGCCACCGGAGTGCGACACGAAGCTGGTGAACCCGGTGATCGCGCCCCAGAACAACCCGCGCGGAACGTCGGCCGCCCGTGGTGGTGGCGAGTGATGACGCAGCCGCCAGGCATTCACGCAGAACGCGATGCCGATCACGCCGATGAACAACCCCACCATGCGATCGGGCACCACTGAAGCCGACAGCCAGCCGATGCCGATGCCGAGGATGGCCGCGGGGATGAGGATCATCAGGTTGCGTTTGTCGAACTCGCGTCGATACGCATACAACCCGAACCAGTCGCTGACCACGTAGATCGGCAGCAGCAGCGCGGCGGCTTTCACCGGCGACATGACCGTCGCCAGCAGCGGCGTACCCAGCGAGCCCGCCATCGTCAGGCCGCCCTTGGACAAACCAACCAGCGCCGCCGACAGCCCGGCAACGAGGAAGAGCAGCAGGTCGGTGTCGGAGGTCTGCATGGTGCTGGCAGTCGTGAGGACGGATTGATAGCTTAGCCCGCATGCCAGAGAAGGCCGACGACTATTACTACGAGCCTTCGCAGGGGCATGGGCTGCCGCACAACCCCTTGAACGCCATCATCGGGCCGCGTCCCATCGGCTGGATTTCCACCCGCGGCGCGGATGGCCGCTTCAATCTCGCTCCGTACAGCTTCTTCAATGCCTTCGCATACACGCCGCCCATCATCGGCTTCGCCAGCACCGGCGCGAAGGACACCCTGCGCAATGCGCGTGATACCGGCGAGTTCGTGTGGAATCTGGCCACCCGTGACCTCGCGGCGCAGATGAACCAGACCTCCGCGACGGTGGCGCCTGAAGTCAGCGAGTTCGAGCTCGCGGGGCTGACGCCGATTGCCGCGACTCGCGTTGCGGCGCCGCGTGTGGCCGAGAGCCCCGTTGCGATGGAATGCAAGGTCACGCAGATCCTGCAGCTGGCCGACACGCAGGGGCGCGTGATGCCGAACTGGGTGGTGTTCGGCGAGGTGGTGGCGGTGCACATCGCGCGGCACCTGCTGGTCAATGGCGTCTACGACACGGCGGCAGCGCATCCCATCCTCCGCGCCGGCGGCCTGGATGGCTACGCGGAAATCTCGCCGCCGGTGATGTTCAAGATGAGTAGGCCTGCTTGATTCCCGCCAACATCCCCAGGCAGCGCGGCGCCTGGTACGGCCAGCTCTACGCGCAGGTGCTCATCGCCATCGCGCTGGGCGTGGCCATCGGATATTTCTGGCCACACACCGGCGAGGCGCTGAAACCACTGGGCGATGGCTTCATCAAGCTGGTGAAGATGATCATCGCGCCGGTGATCTTCCTGACGCTGGTCACCGGCATTGCCGGCATGCGCGAGCTGCGCTCGGTGGGCCGCGTCGCCGGCAAGGCATTTGCATATTTCCTGTTCTTCTCCACGCTGGCGCTGATCGTGGGGCTCATCGTTGCCAACACGGTGCGTCCGGGCGCGGGCATGAATGTCGATGCGGCGACGCTGAACACCGGCGCGGTGGCGAGCTACGTGGACAAGGCCGCACACAGCAGCATCGTGGAATTCCTGCTGGCCATCATCCCGACCACGCTGGTCTCGCCGCTGGTGGGGGATTCGCTGCTGCCGGTGCTGCTGGTGGCCATCCTGTTCGGCATCGCGCTGTCGCTGGTGGGCGAGCCGGCGGCACCGGTGCGCCTGATGCTCGAACGCATCGGCCTCGTGGTGTTCCGCGTGGTGGGCATGCTGATGCGCGCGGCGCCGGTCGGTGCCTTCGGCGCGATGGCCTTCACCATCGGCAAGTACGGCATCGGTTCGCTGGCCAACCTCGCGGGCCTCGTTGCCACGTTCTACCTGACCTCGCTGCTGTTCGTGCTGGTGGTGCTGGGTACCGTGGCGCGGCTGGCGGGGTTTTCCATACTGAAACTCATCCGCTACCTGAAGGCCGAGCTGCTGCTGGTGCTGGGCACCTCTTCATCCGAGAGCGCGCTGCCCAGCCTGATGGACAAGATGGAGCGCGCCGGCTGCGCGCGGCCGGTGGTGGGCCTGGTCGTGCCGACCGGTTACTCCTTCAACCTCGACGGCACCAACATCTACATGACGCTGGCGGCGCTGTTCATCGCGCAGGCCTGCAATGTGGATCTGTCGCTGGGTCACCAGCTGACCTTGCTGCTGGTGGCGATGATCTCCTCCAAGGGTGCGGCCGGTGTGACCGGCGCCGGGTTCATCACGCTGGCGGCGACGTTGTCCATCGTGCCCGAGGTGCCGGTGGCTGGCATGGCGCTGATCCTGGGTGTGGACCGCTTCATGAGCGAGTGCCGCAGCATCACGAATTTCATCGGCAATGCGGTGGCCACGATCGTGGTGGCCCGCTGGGACGATGCGCTTGACCGAACGGCGTTGCATGACGCGCTGGATGATGAGGCGCCGTGCAGTCCGGTTCGCGTGGCCGCGGAAGCTGACCCGGACTGAACGCGCTTGGCTGGTGCGCGCCACGTCACACCCGGACAAACACTTCATTTCCTGTGAGCCGTCGCCTTGACGGCATCGCGCGATATCCCCACCCTGCGCCGCTGGCGAAGTGGTGCCTACATGGAGGTTCTGTGGCGTTTGCGCATTCCAGGAACAAGAAGCATTGGTTCTTCGCCGGCTGCATCCTTTTGTTCCCATTCTGGTCCGTCGCTGCAGCCCAGACCCTAAGCGAGCAGTACGAGACCTATCTGGGCGAGAAATGCCAGGACATGAACTTCGAGCGCGGTCCGGGCAGCGAGCTGCTTCCCGGCCAGGCAGGGCCGAACCTGTTTGCCTGGTGCACAGGGCCCTATCAGCTGCCATCGGGAGGCCCGAGCCTTTCCGACGTGAATCTCGGCGCCTCCGGCGCCGCGACGGATCAGGGCGCGAAGGACGCGGCGCTGCGCCGGCGTCGTGACCGGGCGCGCAACCAGGCGGGAGCCGAACCCGGTGAGGATTTCAGCATCCTGGAATCCGGTGGCCGCAGCCTGTTTTTTTCCATGGACTTCATGCGACTGGATCAGAAGCAGACGGCTTACCAGGATGGCCGGGATGCCAACGGCGCCACGCTGTCGCTGGGCTTCGACAATCGATTCGGAACGAACGGGGTCATCGGTGCCATTGCGCGCTACACGGTGCAGGTCGGCGACATCGACGCGGGCGGGGATGTCGAGTCGCATGCGATTGGCGCAACGGCGTACGGATCGTGGTACCCCGCTGAAGGCCTGTTTGTCGACGTCAGTGCGAACCTGGAGGCCGCGCACGTGCAGACCAGGCGCCTCGTGGCGCGCGAGGAAACCGCCGTTTACCCACCGGGGCCGTCGTACAGCTACATCGATCCAGTGACCGGGGAAACCATCACGGTGACGCCGCCTCCGGTGGTGAAGGTCTACTACGCCATTCCACCCGTGCTGGCCACATCCGGCGCCGACAACCGCGAGTCCGGTGCGAACCTGCAGGCTGGCTACGATGCAGCGTTCGGCCGCCTTTCCGTCGGACCGCGGGCAGGATGGCGCTGGAAGAAGATGACGACGGATTCCTTCGTGGAAGCCGGCGCGACACCGATGACACTGGCCTTCGACAGGCAAAAGCAGATATCCACGCGCAGCACACTGGGCATGCAGGCGAGCATGGCTGCCAACACGCAGACCGGTGTGCTGGTGGTGCAGGCCAATGCGGACTGGGTGCATGAGTATCGGAGCGACCGCAAGCTGCTCAGCGCGCGCTTCGCGGAAGACTACCGCGCCGATCCGACCATCCTGCGTTTCCTCACCCAGGCGCCGGACCGCGACTTTTTCGAGACGCGCCTGAGCCTTGTTTCCGTGCTGCCCAATGGCGCGAGCATCTTCGCCTCGGTGTCGTCCACTTTCGGGAACGCGCTGGTGAATCAGTACGGCGCGACGCTGGGGTTGCGGGCGGAGTTTTAGGGCCCGAAAAGCCTGACATGCGAATGAGGGAAATGCCTACGACGACCGGGCCTAGGCTGTGTCCACAACCATTCGCGCGTGACGCGCAAAGGGTAGCGATGTGGACATCGATACGGGCACCTTTCCTGCGCTCGAGTATTCAAGACGCCAGCTCGCCATACGTCTGGTGACGCTGGTTTCAGCCGCTGGCCTGATCCTGGTGGCGGCGGTCTGGATCGCTGGCGCCTGATGGTCAGGGACTGAAGCGTCCCTCGACAACGAATGCGCTCACTGCACGGAGCTGTTCCGCGGTCGGCGCACCGCCGCCATGTCCGCCCTAGCCGTCGGGGCCATGGCAGGGACAGGCAGGCGGCGCGGTAGATATCCGCACCCGAGTTGCCGAGTTGGCCGCAGTCGCGATGACAGTTCAGCTTCCCGCGACGCTTTCGCGACGTATCAGATACAACCCGCTGGCCACGATGATCGCCGCACCGATCCAGGTCATGCCATCGGGCAACACCTGCCAGATCGCAAGATCGAGCAGCACCACCCACAGCAATCCCGCATATTCCAGCGGCGCGATCTGGCTGACCTCGCCCAGCCGGAACGCATGCGTCAGCGCGACCTGCGCCAGTGCACCGGTGACGCCGATGGCGGCGATCACCCACAGATGCGCGTGCTGCACCGGCCGCCACTCCGCTGCGCTGATGGCGCCCGAGAACACCGCCAGCATCACGAGGAACCAGAACACCATGGCTTCGGGGCTGTCGCGCTGTGCCAGCTTGCGCACGGTAATGGCCGCAACGGCGTAGCACAGCGCCGAAACCACCAGCACGAGGCCGGGCCCCGTAGCGATGCCAGCCGTGCCGGGCCGCAGTACCACCAGTACGCCCAGCAGTCCCGTCACGATGGCGGCCCAGCGCCGCGGACCGACCTTCTCGCCCAGCAGCGGCACCGCGAGCGCGGTCACCATCAGCGGCGCGACGAACACGATGGCGTATGCGGTGGACAAAGGCATGTGCGCGATGCCGTGCACGAAGCCGGCCATCACGCCGACGCCAAGCACTCCGCGGAACAGGTGCAAGGGCCAATGCACCTGCAACAGCGTGCCCAGCCTGCGCCGCCACAGGATCCACAGCAGCACCAGCGGCAGCGCCGCGATACCGCGCAGTGCCGCCACCTGGAAAGGCGGGTAGCTGCCGGCCAGCCACTTCAGCCCCGCGTCCATCAGCGCGAACAGCAGGCCCGCCCACAGCATCCACAGCATGGCCGGCCTCGCTGCTGGTCTTGTCTTCAAAGTGATATCACTTTAGTATCATCCGCGAAATCAGTACAACAGGGGAGAGCGCGATGGACAAGCCGATCAGTGGCACCCAGGAAATCAGGTTCAGCAGCTTCAGCGGCTATCTCGCACTGCTGATTGCATTGGGCGCGGTGTTGGCCATTCCTCTCCATATCAACTTCGCGTTGAATCATGGATCCGCCGACCGCGACCCTTCTGCCTTCTTCATCATCAGCATGGTGCTGCTGTCCGTGTTCCTGCTCAAGGGCGTCTACATGCTGCAGCCGAACCAGTCCGCGTTGCTGACGCTGTTCGGCGCGTACCGTGGCACGGATCATTCCACCGGCCTGCGCTGGGCCAACCCGTTCCTGAGCAAGAAGACGGTCAGCCTGCGCCTGCGCAACTTCAACAGCGAGAAGCTGAAGGTGAACGACAAGCGCGGCAATCCCATCGAGATCGCCGCCGCCATCGTGTGGAGCGTGAAAGATCCGGCGCGCGCGCTGCTGGATATCGACCACTACGAGCAATACGTGCCCGTGCAGGCGGAGGCGGCGCTGCGCCATCTGGCGAACGAGTATCCCTACGACCATGTGGACGAGGCGGACGAATCCCTGACGCTGCGCGCGGGCGGCGACGAGATCATCGCCAAGCTCACCCGCGCGCTGCAGGAGCGTTTCGAGAAGGCAGGGCTGCATGTCGAAGACTCGCGGCTCACGCACCTGGCCTACTCGCCGGAAATCGCCGGCGCGATGCTGCGTCGGCAGCAGGCGGAGGCGGTGATCGGCGCGCGCAAGCAGATCGTGCTCGGTGCGGTCAGCATGGTGGAGATGGCGCTGCAGGGGCTGACCGAGCGCGGCGTGGTGGAACTCGACGCGGAGCGGCGCGCGGCCATGGTGTCCAACCTGCTGGTGGTGCTGTGCGCCGAGACCGAGGCGCAGCCCGTGATCAACGCCGGCACGCTGTACGGTTGAGGCCACGGTTTGAGCGAACCACCCAGTCGCAAGCCCTTTCTGCTGCGCCTCGATCCGGCGGTGGCGGCCGCGATCGAGGCGCTGGCCGCGCAGGAACTGCGCAGCGTTAACGGGCAGATCGAGTGGCTGCTGCGTGAAGCGCTGCAGCGGCGTGGCCGGGGCGTCAAGACCGTTTCGCGCACCAACGCGCGTCGCTCGCCGAAGGATTCCTAAGCAAGGCAGAGGCCTGCAAATCCACCACATGAACCGCGCCGGACGTGGCCGGCTTGCCGCATTTTTGGAGTTGCCCTAGGCTGACCCTCCACAAAAAGCGGGGAGTCCATCATGCAAGCTTCGTCTCGTTCCTTCGGTGGCCTGGCGGGTGCATTGGGTGTCGCCAGCCTTCTGGTTTTATCCGCGATTCCCGCGGCGCAGGCGGCGGACCAGGTGACCGCGCAGTCGCTGATCGACCGCCAGCTGATCCTCGACCAGATCACCCGCTACTACTACAACTTCGGCAAGTCGGAAAAGCAGAGCGAGGAGAGCTTCTATGCTGAAGATGGCGTGCTGATCCTCGGCACCCGCAAGTACGAGGGGCGGGAAGGAATCAAGTCGGCCTACCGGCGCACTCCCGCTCCCGCTGCTGCAGGCGCTGCTCCTGCCGCCGGTGCACCGCCTGCCGCCAACGCAGCTCCTGCAGCCGGGGCGGCGGCTGCGGCCGGTGCGCCGCCCGCGCGCACTGCCTTCAACGTGACCATCGACAACCCCCTCATCGTCGTGCACGGCAACACCGCCACCTCGCAGGTGATCTTCACCGAGTACCGGCAGGAGAAGGCCGGTGATCCGATGAAGATGACCACGCAGGGCAAGGAATACGCCATCTGGGTCAAGGTGAAAGGCCAGTGGTTGTACAAGCAGCGCCAGATCGCCGGCGGCAGCGAACCGCCGGCGGGCTGGAAGGAATAGCCTGAGCGATAGTCATTGGCGCGGTGGCGTGCTCGCTGGCGTCCCGGGGCGCCGCTGGCAGCCCGTGGTTTCCACAGCGGCTGTCTGCGGCGCTACCATCGCCGCCGGGACGTGGTCCCGGCACGCTTTCCTTCACTACCGGAGTATCCGCATGAAGCGCTCGTCCCCAGTCCTGCTGGCCATCCTGTCACTGCTGGTCGTCACCACGGTAACTGGCCAGGCCCCGCCGCCTGCGCCGGCGGCGTTGCCGCCCGGCACCACCGCCGCCGCGACGAATGTCGTAGGCCAGGACTGGCCGCGTGTGGATGCCGAGCGGCGCGTGCACTTCCGCATCCGCGCTCCCGAAGCACAGAGCATCCGCGCGCTGGGCACCAACCTCACCAAGGGCGAGGACGGTTTCTTCACTGGTGTGAGCGCGCCGCAGGACCCGGGCTTCCACTACTACCAGCTCAACGTGGATGGCGTAGCGGTGGCGGATCCGAACAGCGAGTCTTTCTTCGGCTCCGGCAACGTGCGCAGCGGCATCGAGATTCCCGAAGCCGGCGTGAGCTTTTACGAAATCCGCAATGTGCCGCATGGGCAGATCCGCACGCACTGGTACCACACTGCCAGTGGCGAGACGCGACAGGCCTTCGTCTACACACCTCCCGGATACGACACCAGCCGCACCCGCTACCCAGTGCTCTATCTGCAGCACGGCATGGGTGAGGACCGGCGCGCCTGGCCCAACCAGGGCAGGACCAATTTCATTCTCGACAACCTGATCGCCGAGAAGCTCGCGGTGCCGATGATCATCGTCATGGAAGATGGCGGCATTACACCCGGCATGGGCGGACGTGGTGGCGCACCGGGCGGCGGCGCAGCCCGTGGTCCGGGTGGTCCGGGTGGTCCGGGTGGTCCGGGCGGTGCGCGTGGCCCGGGTGGGCCTGGCGCAGCTGCCGGCGGCCCGCCGCGCGGTGGTGCAGGCGGTCCCGGCGGCGGGCCGGCGCTGGACATGCCTTTCACCAAGCAGATCATCAGCGACGTGATCCCGATGATCGATGCGAACTACCGCACCATCGCCGACCGCGAGCACCGCGCCATGGCCGGGCTTTCGCTTGGCGGCACGCAGACCTACCAGATCACGCAGGCCAACCTCGACAAGTTCGCCTACATCGGCATCTTCAGCGCGCCATTCGGCTTCCCCGGCGTCGAAACCGGATACAACGGGCTGCTGTCGAAGCCGCAGGAATTCGCCCGCAAGGTGAAGTTGTTCTACATCAGCATGGGCTCGAAGGAGGGCGCCGGCACCGGCCGCAGCATCCACGAGGCGCTGGAGAAGGCCGGTGTGAAGCACACCTACTACGAGGCGCCGGGCACCGCGCACGAATTCCAGACCTGGCGCAAGAGCCTGCACGGTTTCGCGCAGCTGCTGTTCAAGAAGTAGCCAGCAACCGCCGCCGCTTCAACGCGGCGGCGACCATTCCGTGCACGCGCCCAACGTGCATATAATCGTACGATTCAACGGGGAGTCCTCTCATGCGCAGTCTCATTGCGTCACTGGTGTTGCTCGGCGTTTCAGGAGCTGCCGCGGCGGCCGCGCCCGGCGGGTCACTGAACATCTACTACATCGATACTGAAGGCGGTCAGTCCACGTTGTTCGTGGGCCCCACCGGTGAATCGCTGCTGGTGGATACCGGCAATGCCGGCGAGCGGGACCTCTCGCGCATCGTCGAGACGCTGCGCACGGCCGGCGTCAGCCGCATCGACCACATGTGGACCACGCATTTCCACGGCGATCACGTGGGCGCGATGCTGGAGCTCGCCAAGCAGTTCCCGATCCAGCATTTCTACGACCATGGCACGCCGAACGCGAAGGACCGCATCATTTCCGCGGCGTTCATCACCTCGTACACGGAGCTCAGCCAGGGCAAGCGCAGCATCGTGAAGCCCGGCGACAAGGTGAAGATGAACGGGCTGGACATCACCACCGTGGCATCGGCGAACCAGTTCATCCGCACCAACCTCACCGGTGGCGGTCGCGCCAATCCGTTCTGCGCCGACACGAAGCCCATGGACGAGGCGAACTACTTCGATCCGGACAACGGCGATTCAGCCGGCTTCATCATGGGGTACGGCCGCTTCCGCACCGCCGACCTGGGCGACCTGACCTGGAACGGCGAGATCGACCTGATGTGCCCGACCAACCGCATCGGCACGGTGGATGTGTACCTGACCTCGCACCACGGTCTGGAAAAATCCGGCTCGCCGGCGCTGGTGCACGCATTGCAGCCGCGGGTCGCCGTGATGAACAACGGCACGCGCAAGGGCGGTGAGGCCGGCACCTTCCGCGTGCTGAATGCGTCGCCGGGTCTCGAAGACCTGTGGCAGCTGCACTGGGCCTATAACACTCCGCTGGAAAACCGGCCGGCGACGTTCATCGCCAACATCGATGACAACGCCACCATGGCCGGTGTGCTCACGCAGCCTGCGGGTGGTCCGCCGCGCGGTGCCGGTGCGCCCGGTGGCGCAGGGGGCCCGGGCGCTCCAGGCGCCGGTGGTCCTCCTGGTGCTGGCAGAGCGGGTGGGCCTGGTGGCCCGGGCGGGCCGCCTGGTCCTGGTGGTCCCGGTGCGCCGGCCGCGGCTGGTCCTGGTGCTCCCGGTGCTGGCGCCCCGCCGGGCGCTGGTGCTCCCGGTGCCGGTGCGCCAGGCGCACGCGGTGCCGGTGGCTTCGGTGGTTTCGGCGGCGGCCCGGGTGGCCCCGGTGGTGGTGGCCACACACCGGCCTACCTCATCAAGATCTCCGCGCAGCAGGACGGCACCTTCACGGTGACCAACACCCGCAACAATTTCAGCAAGACCTATCGTCCGCGGCAGTAGCGGGGCTCACATGAAGATGGATCGCAGGACTTTCGCCAGGTCCCTGGCGCTGGCCGCTGGCGCGGTGGCATTGCCCTCGTGGGTAACACGCGCGGATGCGGCAGGCCTGGGCGTCAACCGGGTCACGCGCATCCGCACTTTCTATCCGCCCAATTACGACCGCAATGGTCCGCAGGCCTTTCCCCAGAGCAACATGCTGGTGTTCGTCGATACCGAGGCGGGCATCACCGGTGTCGGGCAGGGCGGTTCGCCGGACACCGTGCGCAACATGGCGCGCAGTGTCATCGGCAAGAACGCCTTCGAGACCGAGTTCATCTGGCAGCACGCCTTCATGGACGGCTTCTATTCACCGGGCAAGGAGCGGCTGCATGCGCTGGGCGCCATCGACCTTGCGCTGTGGGACATCAAGGGCAAGGCGCTGAACGCGCCGCTGTACCAGCTGTTCGGCGGCCGGGTGCGGCAGCACATCGAGCTGTATGCCACCAACGGCGTGCCACCCGGGTTGCTGCCGCAGGCCGACCTGCAGCGCATGAGCCTGACGGAGCGCGCGGCAGCCACCATGGCCGCGGGCTATCGCGTGTTCCGCGTCGATAGCGCGATCCGTCCGACGGTGCCCGGTGCCGCGCGCGGTGGTGCTCCGGCAGGCGCGCCGCCAGCGGGTGCTCGCGGCGGTCCGCCCGCAGGTGGCCGTGGTGGTCCACCGGCAGGCGGCCGTGGCGCCGCTGGCGCCGGTCCCAATGCCAACAACGGCCCCATCGGCGTGGGTGGCAGCCGCGGTACCTTCAATTCCCGCTCGCGCATCCGCCAGATCGCCGAGGCCGCCGCGCAGATCCGCGAGGGCGTGGGCCCGGATGGCGACTGGATGATCGACCTGCACCAGAGCTTCGACCTGCACGAGGCCGCCGAGCTGTGCAGGCTGCTGGAGCCGATGCGCCCGTTCTGCGTCGAAGACCCGATCCGCGAGGAGCAGTTCCGCGCGCAGATCCCGAAACTGCGCCAGCTCACCACCGTGCCGCTGGCTCCGGGAGAAGAGTGGGGCACGCGCGCGGATTTCAGCCCGCTGGTGGAACAGCGCGACATCGATTTCGCGCGCGTGTCGCTGCCCAATGTCGGCGGCATCACCGAGATGCTGAAGATCATGGCGCTGTGCGACACGCACAAGGTCGGCATCGTGCCGCACTTCACCAGCCCCATTGCCACCGCGGCGCACATGCACACCATGATCGCCTTCCCCGGCCAGGTGCTGATGGAGTTCAACCTGCACGATCGTCCGGTGGCCTATGCGCCGGAACTGGTCGAATTCCGCAACGGCAAGGTGTGGCCCAACGACCGCCCCGGCCTCGGCGTCACCATCGACGAGAAGCAGCTGACCTTCGTCGAGGAGATGACACAGGGCGCCCCTGGCCCGACCTATCTGCGACCCGACGGGTCGCCCACGCACTGGTAAGCCGTTCGCGCTGAAGGACCTGAGATGACCTGGGAGCAAGTCTACGATCCACTGGGCAACCAGGCGCTGTCCACCGCTGTGGCCGCCCTGCCTGTCGTCACGCTGTTCTTCGTGCTGCTGGTGCTGAAGAAACGCGTATGGGTGGCGGCGCTGAGCGGCATGCTGATGGCGGCGGGGCTCGCGCTGCTGGTGTTCGGCATGCCATTCGAACTGGTCTCCACCGCCGCCGTGCACGGCCTGATCTTCGGCCTGATGCGCATCGCGTGGATCGTCGTCGGGTCGATCTTCCTGTTCAACGTCGCCACGGAAACCGGACAGTTCCAGGTGATGAAGGATTCGATCGCCGGACTGTCCTCGGACAAGCGCCTGCAGATGGTGTTGATCGCCTTCTGCTTCGGCGCTTTCCTGGAAGGTACCGGCGGCGGCGGCGCGCCGGTTGCCATTGCCGGTGCATTCCTCATCGGCCTCGGGTTCCATCCCTTCCAGGCGGCGGTGCTGTGCCTCATCGCCAACACCGCTCCTGTGGCATGGGGCGGCGTGGGCAACCCGATCCGCACGCTGGCTGGCGTCACCGGCCTGCCCGAGGCGGAGTTCAGCGCCATGGCCGGGCGCATCCTGTTTCCGATTTCGCTGATCCTGCCGCTGTGGCTGGTGCGCACGGCAGTGGGCTGGCGCGAGACCTTCCAGGTGTGGCCGGCACTGCTGGTGAGCGGCCTGTCCTTCGCGGGCATGCAGTTCTACTGGTCGAACCACCAGGACGTGGGCCTGGTGGACATCGTGGCCGCCATCTTCTCGCTGCTGGTGACGGTGGGCTTCCTGAAGGTGTGGCAGCCGAAGAACATCATGCCGGTCAGTGGCGAATGCGCCGTCCCGGCGCGCCATGCCTTTGGCGCGGTGCTCAAGGGCTGGTCGCCATTCATCATTGCCTCGGTGCTGATCTTCGTCACCGGACTGCCCTCGATGGGCAAGTACCTGAACTTCGATGCGCTGAAGTTCCCGATGCCGCTGCTGGATGACGCCGTGCTGAAGATGCCACCGGTGTCGCAGGCCGCGACGCCGGAAGATGCGACGGTCAATCTCAACTTCATCGCGCTGCCGGGCACCGTGGTGTTCGTGGCCGCGCTGATCGCCGCGCTGCTGGCGAGGATGCCCTTTGGCAAGATCGGCCAGTTGCTGCGCAAGACCATGGTGCAGATGGCGCCGTCACTGCTCGCCATCAGCTTCATGGTGGCGCTGGCCTATGTCACGCGCTACGCCGGCATGGATACGGTGCTCGGCCTCAGCCTCACCGGCACCGGCGCGCTGTTCCCGTTCTTCGGCACATTGCTCGGCTGGCTGGGCGTGGCGCTGACCGGCACCGATGCTGGTTCCAACGCACTGTTCGGCAACCTGCAGAAAGTCACTGCCGAGCAGCTGCACATCAGCCCCATCCTGATGGGGGCGGCCAACTCCACCGGTGGCGTGATGGGCAAGATGATCGATGCGCAGTCCATCGTCGTGGCCAGCGCGGCGACCAACCAGCAGGGCAAGGAAGCCTCGATCTTCAAGGCCGTGATCTGGCACAGCATCGTGCTGGCCTCGCTGGTCGGCCTGATCGTGATGTTCTACGCCTATGTCGCGCCCCATCTGATACCCGGCTGGGCGCATTGATCCCCCTTCACAACCAGAGACGCAAAATGAACCGCATCGCACGCATCCTTTCGGCATCGGCGCTGGCTGTCCTGGTACTGCCGGCACAGGCACAGATCAACAACAATCCGCCGGGCGGCAGTGGCCCGCGTGGCGGCCGCGGCCCAGGCGTCGAAGCCAGCGTCGTCACCGCCGCGAAGTCTCCGGAAGTGAACGCCAATGGCACCATCACTTTCCGGCTGCAGGCGCCGAACGCGAAGAGCGTGCAGGTGTTGACCGACATGCCCAAGCGCGGCGACCTGCCGGTGAATGGCTCGGCCGGCTTTGAAATGGCGAAGGACGCCAACGGCGTCTGGTCCTGGACCAGCCCGAAGCTGCAGCCCAGCTATTACCAGTACTGGTACGTGGTGGATGGCTTCTCCACGCCCGACCCGCAGAACACCTTCGTGCGCCCGGGGTCCGGCGTGTACAAGAGCATGGTGGCGCTGCCCGGCAAGGAAGCGGATTTCATGATGTTCCGCAACGTGCCGCACGGGAACCTCATCGAACACCACTACCTCTTCGATGAGACCAAGGTGGCGCGCCGCGTGGTGGTCTACACGCCGCCGGACTACAACACCAGCAACAAGAAATACCCGGTGGTGTACCTGCTGCACGGCGCCAACGACTTCGAGCGCGGCTGGACGCAGTCCGGCATGGCCAACACCATCATGGACAACCTGATCGCGGACAAGAAAGCCGTGCCCGCCATCATCGTGATGCCCTTCGGGCACGCCACCACCGGTGCCACCGGCAAGCAGCCGGAGATCCAGGCGCTGCAGAAGGCGCTGGGCTATACGCCGCCGCCGCCACCGGTGCGCGGCGCGGGTCCCGGGCCGGGTGCGGGCGGTGCGCCGCGCGCGGCTGGTGCCCCGGGTGCCGGTGCTCCAGGTGCCGGGGCGCCAGCGGGCGCGCCGCGTGCCGCCGGAGGCGGCGGGTTCGGCGGGTTGGGCGGTGGCAGCCTGACCTCACCCGGCTGGAACATGGAAAAGGAAATGCTCCAGTACGTCATTCCCTACGTCGAGAAGGAATTCCGCGTCATCAAGAACAAGAACAGCCGCGCCATCATGGGTTACTCGATGGGCGGCGGACACAGCACCTCCATCGGTTTCGGCCATCCGGAGCTCTTCGCCTATGTCGGGGCCTTCAGCGGCTTCGGTTCCACGAACCTGCTCACCGCCGATCCGGCGAAGACCAACAAGAACTACAAGATGATCTTCATCGGCTCGGGCACGGAGGACACGGCCGTCAACGGTGGTCGCACCATGCACCAGGCCCTGGATACCGCCGGCGTGAAGCACATCTGGAGCGAGGACCCGGGCTACGGGCACGACTACCAGATCTGGCGGGAATACCTGAATCGCCTGCTGCAGCAGACCTTCCGCGACTGAGCGGAGGTTGCAGCGGCTGAAACAAAAAGCCCCGGCAAGCCGGGGCTTTTTTTCAATTGCGGCGCAAGCGCCGCGGCTTCAGAACATGCCGTTGGAATTGGCGGGCTTTTCCGGGATGTCCTGGATCACATCCCAGTGCTCGACCACCTTGTCGTTCTCCAGCCTGAAGATGTCGACGATGGCGCGGCCCGGCGTGTTGTCGCCGCGCGTGGAATGCACGTGCAGCACCACGAGGTCGCCTTCGGCGATCACGCGCTTGATCTCGCCCTTCTGGTTCGGGAAGCGGCTCTTCAGGAAATCGACGAACCCTTTCAGCCCCTCGGCGCCATCGGCCGCGGTGGGGTTGTGCTGCTTGTACTGCGTGCCGAGGTACTGCTTCGCGGCCTCGTAGTCCTTCTGGTTGATCGCTGCGTCATAGAAGGCCACCGCGGTCTTCTTGTTGGCTTCGAGCTGTGCGGCATTGCCGGTGTCGGGCTGTGCAGCAGTGCTGGCCTCGGGCTGTGCGGTACTGGGCGCGCCGCCGCAGCCGGTTGTGGCCAGGGAAGCGGCGATGGCGAGGCCAGCGAGCCAGTAGCCGGGGTTCTTCGGGTTGCGCATGGAATCCTCCGTTGCAGGAAGGGCGCACCTTACCCCGGCTGAAGAGCCCGTTGTAGACTTCGGCGCGAAAATCGACAGCCAACGCCAACACGGGGGAACGCACATGCGCCGCATTGTCATGGTCCTGCTGGCCGTATTGCCCGCCAACGCCGCGCTCGCGGACATCACCCAGGCGAAAGTCACCGGGGGTGAACTCAGCGGTGTCGCCGCCGATGGCATCTCCATGTTCAAGGGCATTCCGTTCGCCGCGCCGCCGGTGGGCGAGCTGCGCTGGAAAGCGCCGGCGCCGGTGAAGGCGTGGACGGGCGTGAAGAAGGCCGATGCCTTCGCCAATGCCTGTATGCAGGCGCCGAACACGCAGGGCAACACGGCACCGGTCAGCGAGGACTGCCTGTACCTGAACGTGTGGACGCCGGCGAAGAGCGCCAGCGAAAAGATTCCGGTGATCGTGTGGATCCACGGCGGCGGCTACGTCGGTGGTTCCACCAGCATCCCCATGTATGACGGCACCGGCTACGCGAAGAAGGGCGTGGTGCTGGTGAGCCTGGCCTACCGCCTCGGCCCCTATGGCTTCATGGCGAGCCCGGAGCTCAGCAAGGAAAGCGGCCATGGTTCGGGCGCCTACGGCATCCTGGATCTCGTCGCGGGACTGCAGTGGGTGCAGAAGAACGTGGCCGCCTTCGGTGGCGATCCGTCGAACGTCACCATCTTCGGCCACTCGGCGGGTTCCGGCGCGGTGAATTTCCTCGCCGCGAGCCCACTCAGCAAGGGGCTGTTCCATCGCGTCATCGCCATGAGCGGCGCCTCGTTCACGCCGCTGCAGACCGCGGCGAATGGCGCCTTCGGCATGAGCATTCCGACGCTGCAGCTGGCCGAGTCCACCGGCTCTGCATTCATCACCAAGCTGGGCGCGAAGAACCTCGCCGAGGCGCGCAAGCTGAGCGCGGATGCCATCCAGGCCGGCACCGGCGGCGGCATGAGCTTCCGTCCCGTGGCCGATGGCTACGTGATCGCGAAGGACATGCGCACGCTGTTCGAGACCGGCAAGTTCAACGACACGCCGGTGCTGCTGGGCCACACCTCCGATGAAACCGCCGCCTTCGGCGGCCGCGGCCCGGCGCCGGTGATCAAGCCGGCCGACTTCGAGAAGCAGATGAAGGACCAGTTCGGCACGCACGCGGCAGCGGTGATCGCCGCCTATCCGCATGCCACCGATGCGGATGCCGCCCGCGCCACGCGCCATGTGCGCAACGACACCTCGTTCTCCTGGAACATGTGGACCTGGGCGCGCGAGCAGTCGAAGCACGGCAAGGGCAAGGTCTACAGCTACTACTACAACAACCACGCGCCGACGGCCGAAGGGTCCGGCCACGGCAGTGATGTGTCCTTCCACTTCCAGACGCTGCGCACGCCGGCCAGCAAGGAAGACCAGGCGCTCGCCGACCTGATCAGCAGCTACGACGTGAACTTTGCGAAGACCGGCGACCCGAACGGCAAGGGCCTGCCGCAGTGGCCGGCTTTCACCGCGCAGAACAACCAGGTGATGGTGTTCGACGCCATGCCCAGCGCCCGCGCCTATCCGATCCTGGAGAAGGTGAAGGCGTACGACGCGTTCTTCGACTCACTGCGCAAGGCGCAGTAGCACGGGGCAAAGCAGCCGGGCGGAGCAGCGCGAGCGCGCTCCGCCCCCGCGATCAGTCAATGATCTTGCGGCGATGGATCAGCCACTTGCCGTCGCGCTTCACGAACTCGTCCTCATAGCGGCCCTGCGCGGCAATGCGGAAGCTGTACATCGCCGGGCCGCCGGATACCGTCATCCAGTAACTCTGATGCCGCGCCGTGTCCGGGCCGGTGATGTCGATGACGGCATTGGTCATCACGTGGTGCATGCTGGGCGGCGGATCATTGGCCGGGTCCTTGTCCGCCGCGCGTTCCGCGCGGCCCGCCTTCATGTCGGTGATGAGCTTGCGGATCTCTTCATGCCCCTTGATGACCTTGTTTTCCAGGGTCATCGTGATTTCGGCATCCTCGGTGAACACCGAGGCGTAGATGTCCGGATCGAAGGTGTCCAGGCCGGTGGAATAGCGCACCAGCGTGGTCTCGATGGCCTGGCGTTCGACGTAGTTCTGCAGCGTCGTGGCTTGCGGAGCGGGTGAACCGCAGCCCGCGACGAGGCCAGACAAAGCCAGCGTGCCGGCCAGTGCCAGTTGTTTCATGTGCGTGCGTTGCATGTGTGTCCCTTCGCGCCCGCGGGCGCCTACTGATGAATCTGGTTGATCTCGTCCTGCTGTCCGCCAGGTCCCGCGGCCCTTGCCGGCGCGCCCGTCGCGAAAATGCCCATGCCGCCTTGCTGTACCGGGCGTGTGTCCACAGCCGATGCGCCGCCACGCGGGCCCGCGTCGGGAGAACCACCAGCGCGTGCGCCGCCCGCCGCTACGCCCGCGCGGCCACCGCCAGCTGCGCTGCCACGCGCACCGCCCGCACCGGCAGCGCCGCCCGCGCCCTCGGTGTTGGCGAGGCGCACGATGTGCGCGCGGATCGCCTCCGCATCTTCCGCGTTGAGTGCCTTCGGAAAGGGCAGCATGCCCGCTTCCGCCAGCGCGCCATCCAGCACCACGGCGCGGAACGCGGCGGCACTGTTCAGATACGGCGAGGTGCGCAGGTTGGGGAAGCCGCCGGTGTTTCTGCCCTCATGGCAGATGGTGCAATGCTGCTGATACTTCTGTTCGCCCTTGGCCAGCATCGCTGCATCACCAAAATCCGGCGGCGGATTCAGCACCGGCTGCACCACCGGTGGCGCGGGCGGCAACTCCACGTTGCCGCCGGACTTGAACACGATCACGCGGCCGCCGGCATTGCCGCCCAGCGTGCCGACGCCGGCCAGGTACTGCACGCCATCGATGGAATAGGAGATGAAGGCCGCGGCGACGCTGGCACCCAGCGCAGCGGTCCAGATCTTCTGGCCGGTGTCGGCGCGGAACGCCAGCAGGTTGGTGCCCACGCCCTGGAACACCAGGTTGCCCGCCGTACTGAGCACGCCGTTGCTGCCCGAGCCTTCGGCGGATTGCCACGCGGCCTTGCGCTGCACCGGATCCCATGCGAGCAGGTAGGCGCGTGGACCTGTGCCAAGGTCCGGCGCCGCGTAGCTCGGCTGCCCGCCGGACATCACGATGCCCTGCTTGCTCTTCGCGAGATCCGGCTCCACCACGACGGTGAAGCTGTTGAAACGCGTCGGCAGATACAGCAGGCCGGTCTGTGGATTGAAAGCCGGCGGATACCACAGATGCGCCTGTGATGGCACCACCGTCCAGCTCTTGCCGGTCCTCGCCGGATCGGCATCCGGGTTCATGATGGGCTTCCAGTTGTTCTTCTCGTCGAACCCGGTGAGCCAGTTCACGCCCGGCACCGTGAGATCGGCCGACAGCACCTTGCCCGTGGCCGCCTCGATCACGTAGACCAGGCCGTTCTTGGGTGCCTGCATCACAACGTGCTTCTTCTGCCCGCCGATCACCAGGTCCGCCACCGTGAACGGCGAGGTGTTGTCGTAATCGAAGCTGTCCATCGGCGTGGTCTGGTAATGCCAGGCGTACTTGCCGGTCCTGGCATGCAACGCGACGATGGACGCGACGAACAGGTTGTCGCCGCCGCCGGGTGAGCGCAGGCCTGCGGGCCATGGCGAGCCATTGCCCGTGCCGAAGATCACGAGGTCGGTCTCGGGGTCGTAGACGATGCCATCCCACGGCGTGCCGCCGCCGCCGTACTTCCACCACTCGCCCTTCCAGGTCTTCGCGGCCCATTCCAGCTCCGGCTGATCCGCGAAGCCTTCGGCCGGATTGCCGGGGATGGTCCACCAGTGCCACAGCTTCCTGCCGGTCTCGGCATCCCAGCCCGAGAGATAGCCGCGTTGCAGGTATTCGGCACCGGCCTGGCCGATGAACACGATGCCATTGCCGACGCGCGGCGCGCCGGTGATGGACAGCGCCTTGGTGGTGTCGACGGTCTGCGATTCCCACACCTTGCTGCCGTCGTTGATGTTCACCGCGACCAGGCGTCCATCCAGCGTTGCCCAGATGATCTTGCCATTCCAGTACGCCGCGCCGCGGTTCGCGACATTGCAGCACAGGACACCACCTGCCAGTTCGCGCGGCACCTTCGGGTCGTACTTCCACAGCTGCCTGCCGGACTTCGCATCGAAGGCGTACACCTTGCTCCACGGCGTGGTGACGATGAGCTTGCCGTCCACCAGCAGCGGCGTGCCCTGGTAGCCGCCGCGCTCGGGCAGGTTGGCGAACCAGGCCACGCCGAGATCGCGCACATTCGACGCGTTGATCTGGCTCAGTGGGCTGTGGCGCTGCTCCGTGTGGTCGCCACCCGGGGCGGCCCACTGGTTGGTCATCGTCGCGGCCGGATCGGGCCTGGGCTTGCGGCCGGCATCGCCATCACTGCCGCTTCCGGCGCCCACACAGGCCACCACGCCCACGACGAAACCCGTGGCAGCAACAATGGAAATCACACGTCTCAAGCCAGCCCCCGCACGTTCCAGCCGCGCGGGCTGGTTACTTGAGGCGGCAGATTGCACCAAGCCGCCGTGGCGGACAACAATCGCCACCTCGCGGGGCGGGGGCAGATTGTCATGGGTTTTACAAATGCAGCGCCGACGCGCAATGCCGCGTTGCCCCGGCGGATTCGGCATCTGCTTGCGCTGGCGCTTGCGGCAGCCTTGCTGTTCGGGCCGTTGCCCGCGCAATCCGGCGGCGAAGACGTGAATGCGCGACGCCCGGATGGCAGCACGCCACTGCAGTGGGCGGTGTTCGACGGCGATGTGCCCGAGGCAAAGCGGCTGATTGCCGCGGGCGCCGACGTTCGGGCATCGAACAACTACGGCATCAACGCACTGCTGCTGGCCGCGGATATCTCCAGCACCGAGCTGATCGAGCTGCTGCTGAAGCATGGCGCGGATGCCAACTCCGCCAATCCCGAAGGCGAGACGGCCCTGCATTTGCTGGCACGCTCCGGCAATGTCGAAGCCGCGAAGCTGCTGCTCAAAGCAGGAGCCAAAGTCGATCCACGCGAAAACTTCGGCCAGCAGACGCCGCTGATGTGGGCGGTGGCGCGCCGCCAGCCGGCCATGGTGGAACTGCTGCTCGCCAAGGGCGCGAACCCCGACGCGCGCGGCGCGGTCCGCGACTACCAGCGCGTGGCCACTGCCGAGAGCCGCGCCAAGTCCATGGACCGCGGCGGTTTCACGCCGCTGCTGTACGCCGCGCGCGAGAACTGCCGCCAGTGCGTGGAAAGCCTCATCAAACATGGCGCGGACCTGAACCTGCCCGATCCCACCGGCGTCGTGGCCATGGTCATCGCGATGATCAATGGCAACACCGACATCGCGAAGCGACTCATCGAAGCCTGCGCCGATGTGAACCAGTGGGACATCTTTGGCCAGGCGCCGCTGCACGTGGCCATCGCCACCATGGGCGGTGGTGGCGGCGGTGGTCGCGGCGGGCGCGGCGGTGGTGGCGGCAATCCACTGGATGCCGACTTGCCGCAGCAGGCCACCGGTGCGCAGATCGTGCAGATGCTGATCGCGCGTGGTGCCAATCCCAACCAGCAGACTTCCTATCCCTCCGCGGTGCGCAGCGTGGGCTATCGCGGCACGACGCCATTCCTGGTGGCAGTGGGCACGGGCAACCTCCCACTGGTCAAGCAGCTGATCGCCAACGGTGCGCTGGTGACACTCGCCACTGCCGAAGGGCAGGGTGCCATCCATGCCGCCGTGCAGGCGCGCGTTGGTGGAGGCGGTCCTCCCGGCGATGGTCTTGACCTTGGTGCTCTGGCCACCGTCAATGACGATGCAGATGCCGCCGCACCCGCGGCAGCACCGCGCGCCGCCGCGGGTCCGCCGCGCGGATCCAGCCCGGCTGGCGCGCCACGCGGTGCGGGTGCAGGTCCCGGCGCACGTGGTGGTGCCGGACGTGTTGCAGGTGGCGGCGCAGCGGGCGGTGGTCCTGCAGGCCCCAGTCCCCAGGTCGAGCTCATCCAGTACCTGGCCGCACAGGGCGCCGACGTGAACATCATGGCCGAGCGCAACTGGCGCTATCGCACGCGCGGCGGCTCGGCACTGCACTACGCCGTGCGCACCGGCAACCTGCAGATCGTGCAGGCCATCGTCGAGCTGGGCATCAACATCAACGTGAAGGACGATGACGGCCTCACCGCGCTCGACTATGCGATGGCGCGCGGGCACCTGGGTTTCCAGCAGCAGCGGCAGCCACCGGACAAGCCCATCGCCGATTACCTGCGCAGCCATGGCGCCAACGTCGAGCTCGAAAGAGTGCCGGACTGGAAGCGCGATGGCGCGCCGCTTTCCACCAACGCCTACGACTCCATCCTCTGGCCGGTGGACCCGAAAGGACCGTAGACTGCGCACCGCACGACCTCGCAACAATAAGTCTCCGGGGAGAACACGCTCATGAAGTCACGCGCAGCAGTTGCATTCGCGGCCGGCAAGCCACTGGAAGTGGTCGAGATCGACGTGGAAGGGCCGAAGCAGGGCGAGGTGCTGGTGAAGATCAGCCACACCGGCGTCTGCCACACGGATGCCTTCACGCTGTCGGGCAGCGATCCGGAGGGGTTGTTCCCCTGCGTGCTGGGTCATGAAGGTGCGGGCGAAGTGGTGGAAGTCGGCGCCGGCGTCACCAGCGTGAAGCCCGGCGACCACGTGATCCCGCTGTACACCGCCGAGTGCGGGCAATGCCTGTTCTGCAAATCCGGCAAAACCAACCTGTGCGTGTCGGTGCGCGCCACGCAGGGCAAGGGCGTGATGCCGGATGGCACGCGGCGTTTCTCGTACAAGGGCGAGCCGCTGTACCACTACATGGGCTGCTCCACCTTCAGCGAGTACACCGTGGTGGCGGAAGTGTCGCTGGCGAAGATCAACCCGAAAGCCAACCACGAGCAGGTGTGCCTGCTGGGTTGTGGTGTCACCACCGGTCTCGGTGCAGTGTCGAACACGGCCAAGGTGCAGCCGGGCGATTCGGTTGCGGTGTTCGGCCTCGGCGGCATCGGCCTCGCGGTGATCCAGGGCGCGCGGCGTGCGAAGGCCGGCCGCATCATCGCCGTCGATACCAACCCGGCCAAGTTCGACAAGGCCAAGGCCATGGGTGCGACGGATTGCATCAATCCGCGCGACCACGACAAGCCCGTGCAGCAGGTCATCGTGGAGATGACCGGCTGGGGCGTGGATCACTCCTTCGAGTGCATCGGCAATGTGCAGGTGATGCGCGCGGCGCTGGAGTGCGCGCACCGCGGCTGGGGCCAGTCCATCATCATCGGCGTGGCGGGTGCGGGGCAGGAGATCTCAACCCGCCCGTTTCAACTCGTCACCGGCCGCACCTGGAAGGGCACGGCCTTCGGCGGCGTGAAGGGCCGCAGCCAGCTGCCGGGCATGGTGGAGGAGGCGATGCGCAACGACATCCAGCTCGCGCCCTTCGTCACGCACACCATGGGCGTCGAGCACATCAACGAGGCCTTCGACCTGATGCACGAGGGCAAGTCGATCCGCTCGGTGATCCACTTCTGAGCGGCGGGCGATTCGCGGCGAATCAGTCGTTGATGCTGAGCGGGTCGTAGCCAGGCTTGCAGACGTCAACGATGCACAGCGATTCCAGCGTGCGGCCTTCCGGCGGCACCGGCAGTCCGGCCTTCACCATCAGCTCGCGCAGCACCTTCGCGGTTTCCGGATGTGGAATCGCCGACTGCACGCCGACGCGCACCAACCCGTCGGCGTAGTCGATGGGCAGCCAGGTGTGGGTGGAAAGTTCCGGACTGCCGCGGTTGTCGGTGTTGCCGAAATCGCGCACATCCATCCTGGCGCCCGCGGCCACCAGCACCTTCACCACTTCGGTGGCACCCTTGTGTGCGGCGCCGTGCAGCGCGACGCGGCCGGTGTCGGCCTGGAAATCCGGGTCGATGCCCAGCGACAGCAGGTACTTCACGGTCTCCACTGTCTGTGCGGTGGAGTGCTCGCGGGTCACGCTTTCCACCCAGCCGATGCCGGCGGCGGCGGCCAGCGGCGTCACGCCCAGCCGGGTGTTGATCTTCGGATCGGCGCCGCGCGCGGCCAGCAGCTTCAGCAGTTCCAGATCGCCTGATTGAGCCGCGCGCAGGAAGGCGGTGGCGCCGTTCTCGTTCAGCCATTGATTGGTGAACACCGTGCGCGTTTCCGTGCTCTCGGTGATGCGCGCATTCACATTGGCGCCCTTGTCGAGCAGGTAGGTGATGAACGCGAGGCTGTCCATGTCGGCGGTGCGCGTCGGGTAGTCGCCGCCTTCGATGTTGCGGTTGTCGGTGGCCAGGTACAGAGGAGTCCAGCCGCCCTTGTTGGCCAGGTTCACATCGGCGCCGCGCTCGATGAGGAACTTCGCCATCTGGTAGTTCTGGTTCTGCGTCGCGGCCAGCAGCGGGCTCCAGCCGTAGCGGGTGGTCTGGTTCACGTTGGCGCCGCCTTCCAGCAGCACGCGTGCGGCATCGATGCTGCCGGTGCGCGCGGCGTAGACCAGCGCGGTCAGCCCGCCGCCGTCCGGTTCGCGCGCGGGCGCGCGCCGCGGAGCGGCAGCCACCGGATTGCCGTTCTCGTCCAGCTCCTCGTCGGCTTCAGCGCCGGCTTCGGTGAACTCGCCGCCCACACCAGCACCCGCGTTGCCGCCAGCGCCTACCACCGTGACGAAGCCCAGGCCGCGGCGCGATATGCCCTTGCACAGATCGGCGGCCGGGAGCTTCTCCTGGCTCGCGCCCATCAGCAGCACGCGCTGCCTGCGCACCTGCTCCAGGTCTGGGGTCGGTGCTTCGCACAGCACCGCGATGGCTTGCTGGCGCACGGCGCGGCGCGGATCATCCGCATTGCCCAATGCCGCCGAGCGCGCATCGCGCTGCACCGGTTTCGATACGGCGGCCACATTGGCGCCGCGCTGGATCAACTCCTTCAGCACCGCGGCATGGCCCTGGTCGGCGGCCTGCATCAAGGCGGTGGTGCCGCGTTGGGTTTCGCTGGCATTCACGTCGGCACCGTGTTCGAGCAAGACGCGCACCGCGCCGACATCACCCGCCCGTGCGGCCAGCATCAGCGGACGGCGGCCCAGCGGCAGTGCTTCATTGGCATCGGCACCGCCCTTGAGCAAGGCCTCGACCACGGCGGCATTGCCATGCGTCGCGGCCAGCCACAGTGGCGTCGCGCCATTGTGATTGGCCAGGCCGGGCTTCGCGCCCGCCTTCAGCAACAATTGCGCCAGTTCCGCGTCGCCGCGCCAGGCGGCCCACTGCAGCGCGGTGGCGCCATCGCCCTGTTGCGCATTCACGTCGGCGCCGCCTTTCAGCAGGCGTTCGACCTGTGCCTTGTCGCCCTTGCTGGCGGCCTCGGCGACTTCAGCCTGCGCGAATGCAGTGCCGGCCATCATCGACAGCAACACGGCACAGCAGGCTTTGAATGCAGGACTACGCATGGTCTTCGCTGGTCATGCCAGGCCGGACAGGTGTCCGGTGCTGTCACCGAAGCTGTCGCGGGGAACATCGAACTGGTCGAGGATGCTGAGCAGCAGGTTGCCGGTGGGCACCTGCTTGGTCGGATACGCCAGGTGCCGGCCACCTTTCAGCTTGCCGTTGTTGCCGCCGATCAGGATATGCGGCACGTCGTAGTGCACATGCTGGTTCGGGTTGCCCATGTTGCTGCCATAGAGCAGCAGCGAATGATCGAGCAGCGAACCATCGCCATCATTGGTCTTCGCCAGCTTGTCGACGAAGTAGGCCAGCATCTGCACGTGGTACTGGTTGATCTTCGAGAACTGGTTGATCAGGTTCGGATCCTCGCCGTGGTGCGAGCCGCCGTGGAAGCCCATGGTCGGCGAGGCGCTCTGCGGATACACGCGACCGGTGAGGTCACGCGCGAACAGCATGGTGCCGACGCGGGTGATGTCGGCCTGGAAGCCCAGCACCAGCAGGTCGAACATGATCTTGATGTGCTGGTCGAAGGATTGCGGAATGCCCGGCGGCACCGCGAAATCCTCCGGCGCGGCAGCCGTGGCGCTGGCGGCGATCTGCAGCCGGCGTTCGATTTCGCGCACATTCTCGGTGAAGGCATCCAGCCGGGCGCGGTCGGGCGCACTGACCTCGTTGCGCACGCCCCTGATCTTGTCATTGACCGAATCCAGGATGCTCTGGTTGCGCGAGCGGCGCAGCGCGCGTTGTTCGGAGGTGCTGCCGCTGCCGAACATGCGCTCGAACACCACCTGCGGGTTCAGCTCCATGGGCAGCGGGGTGGTGGGTGACGCCCATGAGATCGTGTTGGTATAGACGCAGCTGTAGCCTTCGCCGCAGTTGCTCGAGCCCGAGCCCGGGTCTTCCACGGAAATTTCCACCGACGGCAGCAGCGTTTGCTGGCCGTACTTCGCGGCGATGATCTGGTCGATGGTCTGGCCGGCGTAGACATCGGCACCGGCGGTCTTGCGCGGCTTCTGCGCGCACAGGAACGCGGCCGCGACCCAGTGGTCGGCACCGGTCTCGCCCGGTGGCGGCTCGGAGGAGCGAGAGTGCAGGCCGGTCAGGATGTTCAGGTGCCGGCGGAAGGGCTCCATCGGCTTCCAGATGAACGGCAGTGCCTCGGGCAGCGCACCGACCTGCTCGGGAATCCAGTAGCCGGGTGCAGCGCCATGCGGCACGAAGCCGCCGAAGAAGCGCGGCGGCGGCTTTGCCGCGGTCCTTGACTCCGCCGTGAAGGCGGGAATCATCGCGTCCAGCAGCGGCAGGGCGAGCGCAGTGCCGGCACCGCGCAACAGGGCGCGGCGGCTGATATGCCTTCTGGTGATGAACATGGGTCAGTTCCCCCTGGCCGCAACCGTGGTGGCCGTGGCCGCTTTCATGTTCATGGTGAAGGCGGGGCTCTGCACCACTCCCATGATCAGCGACGAAAACCGGTAGTCATCCTTCGCCGCGTCATGCGTCAGCGAACGCACCAGCGGCATGTCGCCGTGATCCAGGCCGCGGCCGATGGCGTAGGTCAGCAGCTTGCCGATCACCACTTCCGCGAACATCCCGCGCTTGCGCACCGCCAGTTCGCGCAGGCCCTTGATGCCGTCGATACGCGTGCCGTCGGTGATGACGCCCACCGAGTCGATGGGGTTGCCGACTTCCGTGGTGCGCCACTGGCCCACGGCGTCGAAGTTCTCCATGGCGAGGCCCATGGGCTCGAACATCTTGTGGCAGGTGGCACAGCTCGGGTTCCTGCTGTGCAACACCAGCCGCTCGCGCATGGTCTTCGGGGTTTCGCCGGGTTTCTGGTCCAGCTTGGTTTCCACGCCGGGCGGCGGGTCCGGCGGGCTGACCCCGAGGAAGGTCTGCAGGAACCACTTGCCGCGCTTCACCGGCGAGGTGCGCGCCGCATCGGAGGTGATGGTCTGCAGCGCGCCCTTGCCCAGCAGGCCGCGGCGCTGATCCTGGTCGGGCGTGAGCGTGATGCGGCGGAACTGCGGGCCGTAGATGCCGGGGATGCCGTAGTGCCTGGCGAGGCGCTCGTTGACGAAGGTGTAGTCGGCCGTCAGCAGGTCATCCACGCTGCGGTCTTCCTGGATGATGCTGGCGAAGAACAGTTCGATCTCGCGCCGGAAGGCCTCACGCAGCGTGCTGTCGAAGTCGGGGAACAGGTTCACCACCGGTTCGCTGGCGGCGATGCCGCGGATGTTCAGCCATTGCCCGGTGAAGTTCTGCACCAGCGCCTGCGAGCGGGGGTCGGCGATCATGCGCGCGACCTGCTGTTTCAGCACTTTGGGCTGGTGCAGCTTGTTGGCCGAGGCGAGGTTGACCAGTTCCAGGTCGGGAATGCTGCTCCACAGGAAGAACGACAGGCGCGAGGCCAGTTCCAGGTCGCTGATCCGGTAGGCCGCGCCCGCCGCGGCCCTGGCCGGTTCGATCTCGGCGCGGTAGATGAAATCCGGATCGGTCAGCAGGCGCTGGATCACGGCCTCGATGCCGCTGTCGAAATTGCCGCCCTGTTCGCGGCTGTCGCGGTAGAAGGCGGTCATCACCTTGATGTCGTCAGCGGTGGCCGGCCGGCGGAAGGCCTTGGTGGTCAACGTCGTGATGATCTGGCTCGCGCAGCCGGCCTCCTCGCTGGGGCTCTGCGGATAGCACTCGAAGATCCTGCGCCGGCTCTGCTTATCCGTGGCCGCCTTGCCCTTGAACGGCCCCTCGATGAACACCTGGCCCACATGGGGATAGAAGGTGTAGCCGGAGATCGAGCCCGGCGAGTTCATGGTGCGCTGGAAGGATTTGTTCAGCCCGGTGTCGGGCAGGTCGCTGGTGGCGATGAAGGCCACGCCGATGCGGTGGAAGCCGGCCCTGATGGGCAGCGCCGGCGTCTTGCCGCCATCACCGCGTTTGGTGGCGATGTCGCGGTCCCAGTCATAGAGATGCACGCGCTTGCCATCGACGGTGACTTCCAGCTTCTCGCCCTTGACGTTGCCGAGTACCGCGGTGAAGTAACCGGTCATGCCCTTCACGGTGAAGGTGTATTCACCGTCGGCCGGAAATTCGTGTTCGATCAGCATGCCGCCGCGGGTGCCGAACGGCAGGCCCTCGACGTATTCGTTCTGGCTGGTGTCATGCGGCGCATCGAACACCGCCAGCGTCGGCGCGGTCTCGGTGCCGATGGCGAGGCGGCTGATCCTGCCCGCCGCCGCCAGGTACGCCTCCAGCAATGCCGGCGAAGTGGTCAGCGTGCCCGCCATGTTGTCGAAGCCATGGCTGGAATCGTCGGAGGGCAGGAACCGCGCGGCGTCGATGTTCAGCGCCAGCAGGTCGCGGATGGCGTTGGTGTACTCGGTGCGGTTCAGCCGGTGCAGGCCCGGTGCGGGCAGGTGCGGCCCGCGGGTGGCGGCGCGCTTGTCGATGCCCTGTTCCAGGCTCTGCGCCAGCTTCTGCACCACATCGTATGGCGGGCGCTGCTCACCCACCGGCGGCATCATGCCGGCGCGCAGGCGCTTGATCAGCTTCTCGCCGATTTCCGGCGTCGCGGCCAGGGTTGCGGCATTGGCGTTTTCCAGGTCGATGCCGCCGGCCCAGTCCGTGGCGTTGTGGCACTTGGTGCAGTACTTGTCGAGCAGTGCGCCGCTGTCCACCTTGCCGCCCTGGCTGCTGCTCTGGCCGCCGCTCTGGGCAGCGGCAGCCTGTGTGAGGAACAGGGCGCCCGCCACCACTGCCAGCACTGCATCGAGCTTGAACCGGCTTGCGACCATGGCAGGCATTGTCACTCCTAGCGCGAGCGGTTGCTGTCCGCCACGCCGCCGCCCGTCATGCGGGCGGGATCACGGTTGTTCTCCTGGCACAGGTAATCGAAGGGCTCGTTGCCGGCCCCCCAACGAAGGTTCCATCCTCCCGACCAGGCGGCCGTGTAGGCCCCCGGGTCGTCCACCGTGGCTTCGTAGCGCAGCTGGTCATGGTTGGGCCGCGACAGCTTCTCGATCAGGTGCAGCTTGCTGGTGGTGGGCACGCCTTCGCGCGTCAGCCAGAACTTCTCGTTGAAGCCCACCGTATCCATCACCAGCGTGTCGCCTTCCCACTTGCCCGTGGTGTGGCCGTACCAGCCTGGCTTGAGATCCTTCGGGTGCTCGCGGCCGTCCAGGTACGCGACGCGCCAGCTGTGCGGCGCGCCGACGTGCAGGAAGATGACCTCGTTGGTCTCCGGCAGGTCCACGATCTCGATGCCATAGGGCGTGTGCCAGAAGCGCGAACCGCCCGATGGCTTGCAGCGCGTGTGCGGATCGGCCGCCTGGTCCGTGCGCGAGTCGTACAGCGCGCGCACGCCGGGCTTGAAGGGAATCTCGTCCACGGTCTTGTTGGTCGGCAGGCTCGGGGCCGGTGACACTTTCTTGCCGTCGACGATGTTGAAGAAGATCGAGGCATTGGCCGGCCCGTCCCAGTTGCCGACATCCTTCGGACTGCCGGAGAAGCTGATGCGACCGTCGGGCCAGCGCGGCGCGGGTGCGGGCGGTGGTGGCGCGCGCCGCGCGCCGGGCGGCGTGGCCTGCTGGCCTTGCGCGGTGAGGCCGGCGATGAGCCCGAGCGCCACGCTGCAGATCGCTAGCTTTCTCATTGGGGGCGTCTCCTTCGTTCAGGGGCGATCAATCGCCGCTGCCCGCGTTGCTGGTGGTCGTCTGGCTGTTGGATGTCGCCGCCCCCAGCACCTGCCCGGTGGACTTGCGCATCACGCGGCGTGCATTGGCGCTGTTGCTGCCGTCGCGCGCCAGCCAGCCATCCATCTCCAGCATTTCGCCGTGCTTCAGCTCGTTCTTCTTCCAGCCGGATTTCTGCAGCATGTGCGGCGGGCCCATCTCGAAGGCCCAGTTGGTGACCTTCTTCGTCGCCTCATCCGTCACGTCCACGTAGATGTACACATGTGGATTGGTCCACTCGAGCTTGGTCAGCACGCCGGTCATCTTCACCGGCCTGGTCGAGTCGTACTGGGCCGCGAAGGAATGATGCGCCTGGCTGCCAGCCGCCACGGCAACCAGCGCGGCAATGGCCAGCAGGCGTTTCGCGGTACGGGTCAGGGATGAGTCGGACATCGTTACTCTCCTATTCAGGACGGGCCTATTCACGACCGTCTTCGCAGAACTGTTCCTGGATATCGCCCGGCATCCAGCGCAGCGTCCACGCCGCCTTCCACGGGCGGGTGTAGGTGCGCGGATCGTCGATGGTCACTTCGTATTCGAGCGTTTCCTTCGACACGCGCTTGAACCGCTCGGTGAGCTTCAGCGCCTCGGTGTGCGGCAGCCCGCCGTTGGACATCCAGAAGCGGGTGTTGAAGCCGATGGAGGTGGCCACCAGCGTGTCGCCCTCCCACTTGCCGGTGGCGAGGCCGAGGAAGGTCGCGGTGACCTCTTCAGGATCCGGCGGTTCGCGTCCATCCATGAAGATGGTGCGCCAGGTGCGGTTGCCGCCGCCGAAGATCAGGTACATGCGCTGGTAATTCTTGTCATGGATGAAGCGCACGCCGCCCGGCGTCATCATCTGGCGCGGATTGCCCGGGCCGATGCACACCTTCATGGGGTCGTCCACGAAGTCGTTCTGCTGGCGGTACTTGTACAGCGCCAGCGCCCAGGGCTGGAAAGGCGCGACCTTCGCCGCATCCGCCAGGTTCTTCAGCTTGCCGTTGGGCGCGAACTGCACATTCACGCCTTTCTCGACGAGGCTCGCGGTGCCGGGCATGTCCCAGTAGCCCTTCTCGCCCGGCATGCGGTCGAGGCGGACCTTGCCTTCGGCATCGCGCGGCGGTGCCGCCGCCCAGGCCAGCGGCGACAGCGCGCCCGCGGCCACCAGCAGCGCAGCCAGTGAAACGGGGAATCGATGCTTGTTCTTCTTCATTGGCGCCGCCTACTCGTGCACGAAGCGGACGTCGATGGTGCTGCCGCCCTCGGTCCATTTGCCCGCCAGCACGCGGCGGTACTTGCCGAGATCCGAGATGGCGCCTTCGAAATGGATGGCGGCACCCTTGGCGTTCTTCGTATCCAGCGTGAACTTCCAGCCGTCGGGGTTCAGCCTGCCGCCGGTGAAGTCCGTGCCGTTCGGGCCGGGGTTCACGGTGCCTGCGATCTGCTTGCCGTCCCACTGCATGATCAGCACGATGGTCCGGTGCGAGCCGTCCTTCGCGGTGGTGTCGCTGCGCCAGGTGCCATCCAGCGGAAAGCCTTCCTGCGCCTGGGCCGTGGCCAGGAAAGCCAGCAGCAGCGCCGTGCAAATGCCTCGCATCAGAACCCCCTCCTGTTGCCAGCCGGGCCGGCGCGATGACGCGGCATTCGAGCGTGCCGCTGTTGCCGCGCTTCCCCAGTGTCGCGCCCGATGTTAGTACACCTTGCCGGTCGCAGGCAGACTCCGGGCCCGGCTGGTGGTTGGGCCAAACGGCTGCGCCGGCGGACCGCGTGGCGGAGGGCCGATGAGCTTCGGAATCCGCATGTCGGCGCCCGGGCAACGGATTGCCACCGCGACAACCCCCGGCGCATGATCCTGCGCCACCACCAGCCAAGCAAAAAGGGGTGTCCGATGTCCCGTTCCATTCGCCTCGCTCTCGTCGCCGCCGCAGCCGCCCTGGTGACAGTGCCCATGCTCATGCTGTCCGCCACGCCATCGTCCGCTGCAGCGCCCGGGCGTACCGCCAACGGCGTGTACGTCGGCACGGCCGAAGACCGCGCGATGATCGAGAAGCTGATGTGGTCCTACGACCGCATGCTCGACACCTATGACGTGGAGGGCTACGCCCGGCTCTTCACCGAGGACGGCGCCTTCGGCCAGACCAAGGGCCGTGAAGCGCTGAAGAAGATGGTGGCGGACATCGGCAAGGGCCACGAAGAGCGTCGCGCCAAGGGCGAGAAGATCACCATGCGGCACTTCACGATGAACCAGTACCTGGAGTTCACCGGCCCCACTACCGCGCGCTATCACTACTACCACCAGACCATCTTCGGCACGGGCGCTGCCACGTCCGCCGACCCGGCGCGCATCGCGGCGGCCGGCAATGGCGTGGATGATCTGGTGAAGGTGAATGGCCATTGGTTCATCAAGTACCGCAATGTCTCGGCGCCGGAAGACAAGTAAGGGCGCAGTCACAACCATGACTGCATGACGGGGGGCCGGTGCATTCGCAATCCGGCTGCCTCGTTACAAATTGCTCAGGCTGGGCTCTGCTGAAAGCAGATGCGGTACTGTGCGGTCCGCGCACACAACCGCGGCGCCCGCATGCGAAAGGACAAGATGTCGCCACTCGTCACAAGGATGTGCAGCCTGCTCGGCGGGCTTGCGCTTGCTGCAACTCCGGCCCTGTCGGCCGAGACTCCCGCACCCGAACCTGTCGAAACCCCCGAGGAGTCCGCGGATTCCGATCCGCAGGATCCTGCCGTGGTGCTGGAGGAAGTGGTCATCTACGGCACCAGCGGCGAGGTGGTGCCGGGCGTGTACGCCGAATCCGAGCTGGGTGAGCAGGACATCGCCGCCTATGGCGCGAACACCGTAGGCGAGCTCCTGAGCCAGGTGGCCCCGAATGTGGACAACAGCGCCGAGGGGCCAGTCATCCTGATCAACGGCAAGCCGGCCGTCGGCATGAGCGTCAACGACCTCTCCCCGGAAGCCATCAAGAGAATGCAGGTGCTGCCGCCGCAGGCGGCGGGCGCCATCGGTGAGAGCCCCACCCGCCGGGTGATCAACGTCGAACTCAAACCGACCTTCCTCCAGGGCACGGCCAGCCTAACGGGCAGGGCGGCAACCGCGGGCCGGGGCGTCAGCACCAATGGCAGCTACAACATCCAGAAGGTGGTGGGCAGCAACATCCAGTACGCCTCGGTGAATGTCAGCAAGACGGAGCCGCTGCTCGAAGCCCATCGCGACATCCAGACCCGTACCACCACGGTGCCCTATGACCTCACCGGCAACGTGGTCTCCTGGCCGGTGGCGGGCGGCGAGATCGACCCGCAGCTGAGCGCCGCCGCCGGCATGCCCGTCACGGTGGCGGGCGTGCCGGTGGGCAATGCCGCGCCCGGACTCGACGACTTCACGGCATCGGCCAATGCCGGCAACTCCAGCGACATGGGCCGCTACCGCACGCTGCTGTCGGACAGCTACGACGTCCGCATCAACGGCACCATGCAGCGCCAGCTGCCGAAGCGGGCGTCGGTGAGCCTCAGCGCGACCCTGAATCGCAGCGAGTCCAGCTCGCTGACTGGTGCATCCACGAACCTGCTGCATGTGCCGTCTTCATCGCCGTACAGCCCCTTCGACAACGATGTCGGGATCGCCCGCTACCTGGGCGCACCACTGCAGCAGGAGTCCGTGACCACCTATGGCTACCTTTCCACCAGCTTCAACATGCAGCTGGGCAAGTGGCGGCTGCTGTCGGATGCCTCGTACAACTTGAACAAGACCGTCACCGACAGCGAACGACGCGTCGATACCACTGCGCTGCAGGCCGGCATCGACGCCGGCACGGTGAATCCATTCGCCCCGATCCCGGCGGAACTGCAGGGCGGCATCCTCAGCGACCGCGCGCGCGCGCGCAGCAATACCCTGTCCGCGCGCGTGCAGCTGGCCGGCGGCTTGTTCGACCTGCCGGCCGGCAAGGTCAATGCGAACGTGAACGTGCAGTTCCAGCAACTCGAGCAGAATTCCCGCACCTTCGGCACGAACAATGTCAGCTCGGAGCGCAAGCGGCAGGACAAGGTCGGTTACGCGAACGTGCAGCTGCCGCTGCTGGGCAAGCCGCAGTCGCAGGGCTTCGGCATGGGTGGCGAGCTCAACGGCACGGTCCGCGACATCGGCGGCACCGGCACGGTGTACACCTGGGGCCTCGGCCTGAACGGGCGCCATGGCGGGCGCGTCAACATGCGCATCGGCTACAACCGCGAGAAGCAGCCGCCGTCGCCCAGTGCATTGAACGACCCCATCATCATCATCGACAACTATCCCACCTACGACTTCCTGCGCGGCGAGACGGTGCTGGTGCGCTACATCTATGGCGGCAACCCGGACCTGCGAGTGGAGAACCGCGACACCCTCAACCTGAGCGGCCAGGGCAAGCCTTTCAAGACCGTGAACTTCACGCTGAACGGGCAGTACACGCGCACCATCTACCACGACCCCATGAACTCCCTGCCGCCGCCCAGCGCCGAGGTGCAGGCGGCGTTCCCGGATCGCTTCCGCCGTGATGCCGATGGCCGTCTCTACGAGGTCGACGCGCGGTCGGTGAATTTCGTCCGTACCCGCAATGAGCAGTTCCGCTGGGGCGGCAATTACCGCAAGACCTTCGGCCAGCCCCCGGCGCGGCCGGGCGTGCCCCAGCAGATGTCCGTCGAGGCACAGATCCTCTCCAGCTCGGCGTTGCCGATCGGCTATGTCCCGGACGGCGGTGACCTGCTGTCAGGTGGCGGCTGGCAGCTCAACTTCAACTTCACGCACCAATGGCAGATGGCCTACAAGCGCCTGATGCGCGAAGGCCTGCCGCAGACGGACCTGCTCGCCGGCGGGGCAGGCTTTGGCACGCCGCAGCCGCGCCACCGTGTGCAGGGCACGCTCGGCCTGGCGCGCAATGGCACCGGCATGCAGCTCAACTCGAACTGGGAGAGTGCCGCGCACCTGGATACCGGCACGCCGGCCATGCCCAGCCGCCTGGACTTCAACGCCAAGCTGCGCTTCGACCTGCAGGCCTTCACCAACCTGGGCACGCTGGCGCCGGCCAGCAAGCTGCTGAAGGGTGCGCGCATCACGCTGAACGTGACCAACCTGCTGGATTTCAAGGAACGGGTAAAAGACCAGAACGGCAATACGCCGCTGAACTACCAGCCCTACCTGCGGAACGCGCTTGGCCGCACGGTGGCGCTGACTTTCCGCAAGGCGTTCAGCTGACAGTGCGCGGGGCAGTCGGGCGATTCAGCACCACGAGCCCCGCGGCACACAGCGCGGCCAATGCAAACCAGGTGACTGCATAGGCCAGGTGGGCATTGCGGAACCGCACCACCGTCATTCCCCCGTGCGGGCCGTCCTGAACGCTGGAAGCTGCGTCGGCGTCGATGAAGAACGGCGCCACGTCGGGGAGCCCGCGGGCCGCGGCGATCGCCGCCACATCGCGTGAAAACCAGCGCTCCGCGGCCGGCCGGTTCGGGCGCAGCAGGCGCCCGCCGGGTTCCGAGGGCCGCAGCAGTCCGGTGATCGTGACTTCACCCGGCACCTGGCCAGCCTGTCGCTGACGCGCATCCCGCCGCGCCGGCGGCACGAAGCCGCGGTTGATCAGGATGGTGCCATCGGCTGTATCCAGCGGGGTCAGCACCCAGGAGCCCGGTCCCAGCGCCGTCAATGCATCAACCAGCGTTTCGCGTTCGTGCCGGAATGCTCCGCGCACCTGCACGCGCCGGTATTCCGCCTCATGGGCATCAAGCTCAGCCCAGTTGCCGCGCGCTGGTACGGCCACGGGCGGTGCGGCGATCCGCGACTCCACCTTCTGGATCAGATCCCGTTTCCATGCCAGCCGCTGCACCTGCCAGATGCCCAGCGCGGCGAACAGCAGTGTCCCGCACAGGCATAGCGCCAGCATGCCGCGCCGCTTGCCGCGGCCCGCGCTCACGGCACGCCGTTCGGCGTCCCTTCCATGCCCGGCATCATGTTCGAGTTCAGGTGGAACATGATCCACAGCGAGCCGGCGATGGTGATCAGCACCAGCACCGCGGTGAACACATAGGCCACCAGCGTCCAGCCACCCTGCACGCGCGAGTTCACGTGCAGGAACGCGGCGGTGTGGACCAGGATCTGCGCGATCGCCAGCGCCACGATCACCGTGCCCGCGATGGCGGCGCTGGCGATCGCGCCGCTCATCACGATCCAGAACGGAATCGCGGTGAGCGCGGCCGCGGCCAGGAAGCCGATGAGATAGGTGCGCAGCGTGAAGTTGCCGGCTTCGTCGGCATCGTGTGCCGGTTCGTGCGCGGCCGCGGGTTTCAGCTCCATCGCAGCACTCCCATGAGGTACACGAAGGTGAACACGCCGATCCAGATCACGTCGAGGAAATGCCAGAACATGGCGAGGCACAGGAGCCGCCGGCGGTTCTCCGCGTGCAGGCCGCGCTGCCCCAACTGCACCAGCATCACCACGATCCACACCACGCCGAAGGTGACGTGCAGGCCGTGCGTGCCGACCAGCGTGAAGAAGGCCGACAGGTAGCCGCTGCGCTGTGGTGTCGCGCCTTCTGCCACCAGCTCGCGGAACTCGACCAGCTCGATGCCGACGAAGGCCGCGCCGAGCAGCGCGGTGATGATGAGCCACCAGCGCACCGCGGCCAGCTTGCCGGCCTGCAGCGCGATCATCGCGAGGCCGCAGGTGAGCGCGGAGACCAGGAGCACCGCGGTGTTGGCCGCCACCACGCGCAGGTCGAACAGCTCGCCCGGCGTCGGGCCGCCCGCGAAGCTCGAACTCAGCACGCCGAAGGTCGCGAACAGTGCCGCGAAGATCAGCGCGTCGCTCATCAGGTAGATCCAGAAGCCCAGCAGCGTGCCGCCACCGGAATGGGTGGTGCCATGCGCCTCGACTTCGTAGAAGGCCGGCGCCGCCGGCAGGTCGTCCGCGGGAGCCGTCATCGTGGGGTTTCCATGGCCGCGGCCTCGATGCGCGCGACTTCATCGGGGGCGACGAACCCGTCGCGGTGGTAATTGAACGTGTGCCCAATGGCGACGGTCAGCAGGCCCGCGAACGCCACCGCGGCCAGCCACCAGATGTACCAGATCATCGCGAAGCCCAGCACCAGCGCGATCCCGGCGAGCACAACGCCGGCGCCGGTGTTGCGTGGCATGTGGATGGGCAGGAAGCCGGAAGTCGGCCGCGTCGCGCCGCGCTGCTTCATGTCGTACCAGGCATCCTGGTCGTGCACGATGGGCGTGAAGGCGAAGTTGTAGAACGGCGGCGGGGAAGGGGTGGACCATTCCAGCGTGCGCCCGTCCCAGGGGTCGCCGGTGGCATCGCGCAACGCCCTGCGGTTCCAGATGCTGACGGCGATCTGCACCACGAAGGCCAGGATGCCGACCAGGATGATCAGCGCGCCGATGCCGGCGATGACAAACCAGATGCGCAGTTCCGGGTCATCGAAGTGGCGCACCCGCCGCGTGGTGCCCATCAGGCCGACGATGTAGATCGGCGTCCACGCCACCCAGTAGCCCACCACCCAGCCCCAGAAGGTCACCTTGCCCCAGAACGGCTCGAGGCGGAAACCGAAGGCCTTCGGGAACCAGTAGTACATGCCGGCGAACAGCCCGAACACCACGCCGCCGATGATCACGTTGTGGAAGTGCGCCACCAGGAACAGCGAGTTGTGCAGCACGAAATCGGCCGGCGGCACGGCCAGCAGCACGCCGGTCATTCCGCCCACCACGAAGGTGAGCATGAAGGCCACCACCCACATCATCGGCAGGTCGAAGCGGATGCGGCCGCGGTACATGGTGAACAGCCAGTTGAAGATCTTCGCGCCGGTGGGGATGGCAATCACCATGGTGGCGATGCCGAAGAAGCTGTTCACGCTGGCGCCGGAGCCCATGGTGAAGAAGTGATGCAGCCACACCAGGTAAGACAGGATGGTGATGACCACCGTGGCGTAGACCATCGAGGAATAGCCGAACAGCCGCTTGCCGCAGAAGGTGGAGGTCACTTCCGAATAGATGCCGAACACCGGCAGCACCAGCACGTACACCTCCGGGTGGCCCCACAGCCACACCAGGTTCCAGTACATCATCGGGTTGCCGCCCAGGTCGTTGGTGAAGAAATTGGTGCCGATGTAGCGGTCCAGCAGCAACAGCGCGAAGGCGGCGGTCAGTGCCGGGAAGATCGCGATGGCCAGCACATTGCTGCACAGCGCGGTCCAGGTGAACACCGGCATCTTCATCAGGGTCATGCCCGGCGCGCGCATCCGGATCACCGTGGTGACCATGTTGATCGCCGACAGCGTGGTGCCGATGCCGGCGATCTGCAGGGCCCATAAGTAATAGTCCGGCCCGGTGTCCGGACTGTTGGCGAGGTTCGCCACCGGTACGTAATTGAGCCAGCCGGCGCGGCTGAATTCACCAACGAACAGCGACACCATCACCAGCAGCGCGCCGGCCACGGTGAGCCACAGGCTGAGGCTGTTGAGGAACGGGAAGGCCACGTCGCGCGCGCCGATCTGCAGCGGCATCACGTAATTGACGAAGCCGGTGACCAGCGGGATGGCCACGAAGAAGATCATGATGGTGCCGTGCGCGGTGAAGATCTGGTCGTAGTGGTGCGCGTCGAGGTAGCCCTGGCTGGCGCCGAAGGCCCAGGCCTGCTGCAGGCGCATCATCACCGCGTCGGCGAAGCCCCGCAGCAGCATCACGATGCCGAGAATCATGTACATGATGCCGATCTTCTTGTGGTCCACCGAGGTGAACCACTCGCGCCACAGCCAGCCCCACAGGCGCAGGTAGCTCACCAGCGCGACCAGACCCACGCCCAGCAGCACCACGGGGATGAAGGTCCACAGCAGGATGGGCTCGTGCAGGAAGGCCAGTGAATCCAGCCCCAGCCGGCCGGTCAGCGCGTGCGTGGCGGATTCACTCATGCCGATGCCTCATCGTCTCGCTGCTGCAGGGGGTGCCGGGTTCGACGCAGCGTTCGAGGATGCGCCGGTACAGGTCGCCATCCACGCCGGCGAAACGCATCGCGGGCACGCGTTCGGAGGGCACCAGCAGCTCGCGGTAGGTGGCAAGTTCCAGCCGCGCCGCGCCGCCACGCGCCGCCGTCACCCACGCCGCGAAGCCGGCATCGTCGAGGCCGGTGAGCTTGAAGCGCATGTCGGAAAAGCCGGCGCCGCTGTAGTTGGCCGAAAAGCCTTCGGAGTCGACCGGCCGGTCCAGCACCGCATGCAGCTGGCTCTGCATGCCGGGCATGGCATAGATCATGCCGGCCAGCGTGGGCGCATAGAAGGTGTTCATCATGTTCGAGGAAGTGATGTCGAGGCGCACCGGCCGGCCCACCGGCAGCGCGAGTTCATTGACCGTGGCGATGCCTTCCTCGGGATAGATGAACAGCCATTTCCAGTCCAGCGACACCACCTGCACCACCAGCGGTGGCCGCTCCTTCTGGCTGGCCAGCGGACGGAATGGATCGAGCAGGTGCGTGCTGGACCAGGTCAGCGCGCCCAGCGCGATGATGATCAAGAGCGGCGCCGACCAGATCGCCAGCTCCAGCGAGGTGGAATGGTCGAACTGCGGATCGTAGGTGCCGCGGCCGCCCTGGCGGTAACGCCACGCGAACACCACGATCAGGATCAGCACCGGGACGATGATCAGCAGCATCAGGCCGGTGGACACCAGGATGATGTCGCGCTGCTGGCGCGCGATGTCGCCGGCGGGATTGAGTACTGCGCGGTCGCACCCCGCCAGCAGCAGGAGCAGCGGCAGCAACGCGGCTGCGCTGCGGCGCTTTATCTGGGACTGTGGCGGGACGGTCCTCTGCTGCAGCATGTCGGCCTTCGTTCGGAGCCATGGCGGGCGCGGCCACAATGCCTCCAACGTGCCGGTTTCGGCAAGTGCTGCGTCTTGCGCAAGCCGGCGCATGCATGGGATAACAGCGCGCGGCTCCAGGAAATCCCATGAACGTTCCAGTGAACTCGACGGCCCTCGAGCGCGACGCGCGGCTGGTGAATGCGCGCCATGGCACGGTTGCGCCGGGCGACATCGCCATCGGCGTCATCATCGGCCGCACCAGCGAGTTCTTCGACTTCTTCGTGTATGCCATTGCCTCGGTGCTGGTGTTTCCGGCGGTGGTGTTTCCCTACGTCGATCCGCTGACCGGCACGCTGTTCTCGTTCGCGCTGTTCTCGCTGGCCTTCGTCGGGCGACCAGTGGGCACGTTGCTGTTCACCGCCATCGGCCGGCGCCATGGCCGCGGCACCAAGCTCACCGTGGCGCTGTTCCTGCTCGGCGGCTCCACCATGGCCATCTCGCTGCTGCCGGGCCATGCGCAGGTCGGCGCCCTCAGTGCGGTGCTGCTGGGCCTGTTCCGGCTGTGCCAGGGCATTGCCCTGGGCGGTGCCTGGGATGGCCTGCCATCGCTGCTGGCGGTCAATGCGCCGCGGGGCCGGCGCGGCTGGTACGCGATGGTGCCGCAGCTGGGCGCGCCGCTGGGCCTCGTGCTGGCGGGTGCACTGTTCGCGTATTTCCTGGCACTGCTCGATCGCGAGGACTTCCTCGGCTGGGGCTGGCGCTATCCGTTCTTCGTCGCGCTCGCCATCAACACCGTGGCGCTGTTCGCGCGGCTGCGGCTGGTGGCGACGCCCGAGTTCCAGCGCGCCTTCGAATCGCGCGAGCTGCAGCCCTCGCCGCCGTTCCGCACCCTGCGCAGCGAATGGCGCACCATCCTGCTCGGCGCCTTCGCCCCGCTGGCGAGTTTTGCGCTGTTCCATCTGGTCACGGTGTTCCCGCTGTCCTGGGTGCAGCTGCATGATCCGGGCGGCACCCTGCGGTTCCTCATCCTGGAGGCGGGCGGTGCAGTGGTGTGCGTGCTGGCCATCATGGCCTCCGGCTTCATCGCCGATCGCGTCGGGCGGCGCGCCGTGCTTGGCGTCTCGGCGGTGCTGATCGGCGCCTACAGCGGCTTCGCGCCGCAATTGCTGGGAGCGGGCGAGCTCGGCGAGGCGGTGTACATGCTCGGCGGCTTCGTGCTGCTCGGGCTGTCCTTCGGTCAGTCCTCCGGCGCGGTCAACAGCAGCTTTCCGGCCATCCACCGCTATACCGGCGCAGCCATCGTCGCCAACTCGGCCTGGTTCATCGGCGCGGGCTTCGCGCCACTGGTGGCGCTGTGGCTGGCAAGCCATGTCGGCCTGTGGTCGGTGGGCCTGTACCTGCTGTCCGGCGTCATCGGCACGCTGCTCGCGCTGCTCATCAACCGGGAGTGGGCGGCGCGCGAGAGCGCGGGCCAGAGCTGAAAAGCCGCTGCAGGCTAGTCGGGCTGCTTCACCACGATCGGCCAGCCGCCCAGGTCCAGCTCCGGCGGAAACAGCCGGATGTACGCCTCCACCATGTGGATCTGCCCGTCGTACACCTTGAACATCTCCCAGGCGGTGAGCTTGTCCGAGCCCGGCCCGCGCTGGTTCCACGACAGCCGCATCATCACGATGCCCATGCGTTCATCCACCACGATGTCGCGCACCGTGACCTTGCCCAGGCGCTTGAAGATCGCGAGCGACTGCTGGCCGATGCGGTCACAGCCCGGGTTGAAGGTGCAGCCCGGTCCGGCCATCAGCGCGCCGTTCTCGATGCGGTAAGCCTCCTTGGCGAACGGCGTGCCCACCGCATCGAAGGTTTCCGCGTTGCTGAGCCCGCGCGGATAGTGCAGGGCGATCTCTATCGCCTTGTCGCGCGTGGCGAGCTGCGCGGGATTAGGCACGAAGTTCATCGGCTTGCTGGCGGCGCCGCTGTAGGTGTCGATACTGAAGATCATGCCGTCCGCCTTGCTGCGCGTGGTCACGAGTTCGAGCTCGGTAAGCTTCCCGGCCGCCACCTTCGCGCGCACCACCAGCATGATGGGCGCGCCGGCTTCCTCCACCATCACGCCGGCCACGGCGACACCCGCGCGCTCATCGATGATGTCCTGGCGGTAGCCGCGCAGTCTGGTTACCGACTTGACCAGGCCCACCTTGTCGAGGGTCTTCCCGATGGCGTCCTCGGTGACGCGCAGGTTGGCCGCCACCGGCAGCTTGCTGATGTCGTGCTCGACGAAGGCATACAGCACCTGGGTGATGGTGCCGCGCAGGCACTCGCGGTCGCAGCCGGAGGGTGCCGGCGCAGCAGGCTGTGCGGCCGCGGCCGCGGCGGACAACAGGATCAGGCCCAGCGTGGCAGGCATTTTCACGTTCATTCCCCCGGTTGTGAGGACCGCAGCGTACACCGCGGGCTGGTATTCATCACCCGCCGGCCCAGTAGAATTCCAGCGTGACCACCCATGATCCCGAAGACGACTTGCGCGCCTGCCTGCGTACCCTGAAAGCCATCGAAGCGGACCGCGCCCTGCTTACCCGATTGACGCAGCAGGAGCGCCGCGAGCTGCTGACACTGGCCGGAAGCATCACGCGTCCCGGCCGCAGCGAATTGCGCCGCATGGCCAGGGCCTTCCGTCGCGCCGAGCGCGAGCAGGCGCAGGCGGAGGATCGCGCCGCGCTGGAGCAGTCCGGGCTGCGCGTGCAGCGGCGCAGTGACACCTATGCGCCACTGTGGCTGCCGCCACCGGATGCGGCGGCGCTCGACTCCGGTGCGGACGCACGCCCCGGACTGAACACAGCCCGCAACTGCTACATCTGCAAGCAGCCCTATACCGAGGTGCATCGCTACTACGATTCGATGTGCCGGCCCTGCGGCGATTTCAACTACGCCAGGCGTGAGCAGACCGCGGATCTCACCGGCCGCGTGGCGCTGGTCACCGGCGCGCGCGTGAAGATCGGCTTCCAGGCGGCGCTGAAACTGCTGCGCGCGGGCGCGCGGGTAGTGGCATTGACCCGCTTCCCGGTGGACGCGGCCGCGCGCTATGCAAAGGAAGCCGATTACGCGCAGTGGTGCCACCGCCTGCAGGTGCATGGCCTCGACCTGCGCCATACGCCCAGCGTGGAACTGTTCGCACGCTGGCTGGGTGATGAACTGCCGCGCCTGGACTACATCCTCAACAATGCCTGCCAGACCGTGCGCCGTCCGGCGGGCTTCTTCCGTCATCTGCTGGAGCGCGAAGCGCTGGGTGCGATGGCACTGCCGGATGCGCAGCGCGCACCGCTGTCGCAGCACCAGAGCCTGTGCCGCTCGCTCATCGCGCATGCCGCACGTGGCTACCCGGAGGGCCTGGTGCACAGCGCCGCGCTGTCGCAGCGCCGGTATCTCGATGAGGATTACCTGGAAGGCGAAGCCCTGTTCCCCGCCGATCGCTACGACGAGGACAGCCAGCAGGTGGACCTTCGGACCATGAACAGCTGGCGGCTGCGCCTGCATGAAGTCGAGACACCGGAGCTGCTCGAGGTGCAGCTGGTCAACGCCATCGCGCCCTACATCCTCAATGCGCGGCTTAAACCGCTGATGCTGAAGAGCGGCGCGCGCGACCTGCACATCGTCAATGTCAGTGCCATGGAAGGGCAGTTCTACCGCACCACCAAGACCGACAAGCATCCGCATACCAACATGGCCAAGGCGGCGCTGAACATGATGACGCGCACCAGCGCGCCGGATTATGTGCGCGACGGCATCCACATGAACGCGGTGGATACCGGCTGGGTCACCGATGAAGACCCGGCGGTGCACGCGGCACGCAAGGCGGAGGAGGGGTTTGCACCGCCGCTGGACATCATCGACGGCGCGGCGCGCATCGTGGATCCGGTGTTCGCCGGCGTGAACAGCGGCGAGCACATCTGGGGCCAGTTCCTGAAGGACTACAAGCCCGCGCCGTGGTGAAGGCGTTTGCCGCGGGACTCAGCCGGCGGCGCGATCTTGCATGCGCCCGGCGGGACTGACGAACACGCCGCTGTCGAGCGCGTTGTAGGCATCGGGCCCCTTGACGACCACGCGGTTGCGGCCGGCCGCCTTGGCGGCGTACAGCGCCTCGTCGGCCAGCTGCACCAGCCCCGCCGGCATACGCCCCAGCACCGGTTTGCCCACCGCCACGCCCACGCTGAGCGTCACCGTGGTGGCGGCGCGCGCGGCCGAATGCGCGATGCCGAGACCGGCCACGGCGACGCGCAGCTGTTCGGCCACCTTGCTCGCGTGCTCGACCGTCACGTCATTCATGATCAGCGCGAATTCCTCGCCGCCGTAGCGCGCGGCAAGGTCCAGCGGTCGCCGCCCGAACTCGCGCAGCACGCCGCCGATGCGGCGCAGGGCCTCGTCACCGGCCTGGTGCCCGTAGGTGTCGTTGTAGGTCTTGAAGTCGTCGGCATCGATCATCAGGATCGCCACCATGCGGTTGTCGCGCTGCGCCTGCATCCAGATGCGCTGCAGGTACTCGTCGAAGCTGCGGCGGTTCTTCAGGCCGGTGAGCGGGTCGCGCTCCAGCAGTTCACCGAGCAGCTTGTCTTCCAGGTACTGGGTTCTGGCGATCAGCTCGGTGTCGCGGATCGACACGGCGCCGATGGTGGTGGCAATGCTCATCGTGAACACGTACTTGATCGTGTCCTCCATCGGCAGCCACAGCGCCCCACCGATCGCAAAGCCGATCACCATGGTGATGCAGGTGATCAGCGCCATGCGGTACAGCAGGCCGGTGAACTGGTAGATGCCCACGATCTGCAGCGCGAACAGGATCAGCACCTCGTACTGGCCCTGGGCGGCCGCCAGCGCGGAGAACGGCGCGGTCAGCGCGGCGGAGATCGGCGTGCCGATCTTCGCGACCTGCAGATAGTGGGAAAGATAGAAGCGGCTCCACGGCAGCCACGCAATCACCAGTGCCGCCGGCAGCAGCACGAAATCCAGCAGGCTGCCCGGATGCAGCAGCCCCTGCGTGCGCAGCTGCTGGATCGTGAAAGTCAGCGCGAAGAACGCGGTCACCACGCCCCAGGTCCTGGTGCGGACGCGGGCGCGCTTCAGATGGTGCTGCCGGAAAGCCGCTTCCAGCGCGGGTGCGAAGCGCAGCCGGGAGACGCCCGTGCGCAGTTCATCCGCGATGGACGAATCGGGAAACTGCGAAAGGTCGATGGAACTGCGGTTGTTCAAGGGATTTTCCGGCTACTCCCCTGTTTCGCCGCCCATGGTGCGCAACAGGCGCTGGGTGGTCAATCGCCGCTGCTCCAGCAACTGTTCATAGGCCGCCAGCTGCCCGCTGCCCAGGAATCGGGATGCGACCTTGACCAGCTGCTGATTGTTCGCCGCGTAGTGCAGCTGCTCCTGCAACAGCTCCCGCGGGCTGTTGCCCGCGGTGGAATCCCGCGGCATGTCCCTGGCAAAGCGCGCCTGCTCGGCGGCCAGTGCCGTGACCAGCGGATCGAAATCCTGGTCGGCCATGGCGATGCCCTGCCGGACCAGCATGCCCTGCAGCTGGTCGACGGGATTGCGGAACACCTCGTCCTGCTGGTGCTGCAGCCAGGTCGGGTACTTGTCGCCCAGCATCGCGGCCTGTTCGGCGTTGTCCGACAGCTCCATGACCTCGATTTCGCGCAACAGCCGCTGCGAATACACGCCGCCACGAATATCGCCGGGGCGTGCGGCCAGCAGATCGGCAATTTCCAGCTGCTGCCTGGCAAGCAGGTCGTTGAACTGCTCGGCCTGCTCGGGCCCGAGTTGCAGCGCCGTCGCCAGGTCCGGATGCAGGTTCGCGATCTGCCCGCGGGCCGCGGCGCGTTTCACCGGATCCACCCAGCTGGCCGGCGTGGCCGCAGCGACCAGCCGCACGTGGCTGCCGTCCAGACTCGCGTGCAATTGTTTCTCCAGCAGCTGCTCCGATGCGGCAGCTGGGGAAATTCCCGCAGGCATGGCTGCCGCCTCATGCGCTTGCGGCGCAGGTTCCGCCGCGGGCTCCTGTTCCGCCTTGTGCCAGAAGTAGCCGATGGCGCTGCCCAGAGCCAGCAGCGCTGTTACGGAAATCACGGTCCGCTTGTCCATTCGCCCTCATCGCGGAAGCCCTGGCTTCTGCGCTCCAATCCTGCTTCGGGGCGCATGGTACGCCAGCGGGGAAGGACGGCGCTGCTGCAACAGCCGGATGCGAACCCGCCGCCTCGGGCCAGCACGTGTCTGCTGCGCCCGGGCGGCGGGGATGCGCGCTTGCGCGCGGCAGGCGCTAGTTGTCGAGCTTCTGCGTCTGGTCGCTGCGCTTGCGCTCGGCATCCAGTGTGGCCTGCGCGTTGCTCTTGGCGGTGTCATACACCGCTTCCGCGCGCTTCTTGCAGGCGGCCTGCGCGTCACCCTGCTGCGATTCGCAGGCTTCCTGCGCGATGTCCAGGTCGCCCTTGGCGCGGGTGACTGCGGTGTCATAGCTCGCCTTGGCGCGGTCCGCGATGGCATCGCCGCGATCATCCGGATCGGCGGCGCGGGCATCGGCCGTGGTATCGATCTGCACCTGCGCCTGATCCTGCCGCGCATCGGCATTCGCAGCGGCTGCTTCGGTCTGGGCCTCGGCCACATCGTTGGCCACCGTGGAGGGCGCTTCGGCCCGGTTGCAGGCCGGCAGTGCCGCCAGCGCGATGGTGCAGAGGGCCAGGGTTGGAAGGAAGGTCCTGTTCATGACGGTACTCCTGCGGCTTCGGGATGAAGATGCAGCAGATGCTGCGCTGGATCGCGCGGGGCGAATGTAGGCGTGGCGCGAGCAGCGGGATAGGTTTAGTCCTACCGCCCGGGCGCTGCGGCGCTATCAGCTTTTCCCTGATACGCGCAAGCCGCGTCGTGCCGTGCCGTCGTGATTGCTGTCACGGAAACGCCGCGCCATCCAGCTTGCAGCCGGCAATGTGTGGATAGTCCGACTTAATTGTTCCCGGGGCGACATGGATGCAAGCCCCCGCGCGGGAGTGTGCGTTTGGGTCAGTCGCCGGTCCAGATTCCAGGGTACGAAATTGTCGGGCTGCTGCACGAGAGCGCGAGCTCCATCGTGTGCCGCGCGGTGCGTACTCGCGACTGTCTGCCCGTCATCCTGAAGTGCATTCCGGTGGGCGCATCCACGTCGCGGCAACTGACCCGGTTGCGCAACGAATACGCCCTGCTGCGCTCGCTGTCGATCAGGGGCGTGATGATCGCCTACGAGCTGGTGCAGTCGCATGGACAGCTGGCGCTGGTAGCCGAGGATCTGCCCGGACTCCCGCTGCGCGTGTGGCTGGATCGCCACCAGCCTGAACTTGCGGAGCGACTGCACGCGGCGATCCGGCTCGCGCAGGTGGTCGGCGCGGTGCATGCCGCCGGCGTGATCCACAAGGACATCAACAGCCACAACCTGATCTACGACCCCGCCACCTCCGCGGCCGCG